>ERZ780046.700-NODE-700-length-13595-cov-6.351034_pt1 | contig 13595 bp, 9 predicted proteins | sample MGYA00511848_ERZ780046 | MGnify/ENA primary metagenome ERZ780046 (study PRJEB29588, sample SAMEA2147983) | human gut metagenome | biome: human gut; feature: human-associated habitat; material: faeces | place: Denmark | collected 2008/2010 ...
CGTGGCGGCGGCGACGGCGAGTTCGCGGCTGTCAAAGCGCCCTTTCATGAACCGCAGCACGAAGTCATGCCGCTGCATGGGCAGGGAGGATTCGAGGCGGCGCGTCAAGTCGCTGTTGCGGCGGGACAGCTCCTGTATGCCCGTCTGGATGGATGACCATTCGTCGCCGCGGCTCTCGTCCTGCGGAAGCAAGCTCGAAATCTCGCGGATGGGGCGGATGTTGCGCCGAGCCAGCAGGTAGGACAGCACACTGCCCGCAACTGCCAGCGCCGCAATCATCATCAGCACGCCGCCCATGCTGTGCCAGACGTTGCCCGTCAGTTCCGACGATGGCATGAGCATCACATACTGCATCCCCCAGCTGCGGTTGCCCAGCGCAAGCAGCGTGTAGGGGACGCCGCCGGAGACAAATTCGCGCTGCATGGTCGCCTCGTTGCCCGCAAGCAGGGATGTCAGCTCCTCCGCCGACAGCGGAAGTTCACCCGATGATGCCAGAATCGCGCCGTCATGCAGGATGCAGGTGTTTGCGTTCATAGCAATCGCGTCAGAAAAGAGCTGCTGATAGGTGTTCTGCCGCAGGAGGAAGAGCATCGACCCGCGTTCACTTTTCTGGCTCATGCCCAGCGGGATGATGAACGTTGTCATGTCGTACTGGTCGCTGCCCAGAAGGGAGGATGCGACTTTCTGCGCTGGAAGGACGCACAGTCCGCCGGGCTGACGGATCAGGCGCATCAATTCCGCGCCGGACACATGCTCGTAGTGCATCAGGCTGCTGAACATGTCCAGCGTCATCATCGAGGAAGAAGAGTACAGGTAGTCGTCGCTGGCGAAGCACAGGTACATCTGGTCAGAAAAGTCGTTGCTGACCGTGTAGGGGACAAGCTGCTGCATCAGCTCATAGGCGCGCCACGGCTCGTCGCGGTAGCTGAACGGCTGCAGGTAGGGGGAGAGGCCAATCTGCTCGGCGGTGTTGAGCATGTTGTCCAGATACCCCTCGTGCTGGTAAGCGATGCGGCTCAAACGGTTGATGCCGTTGGAGATGACCTGCGCGCGCACCTCGCGGTTCATGTAGACGTACATGTACAGGAACAGCGCGCTGAGCGCAAGAAGCAGCACCAGCATGTAGGACACGACGTAGCGCGCGAAGGTGGAAAGGCGTTTGCTGCCGGATTGCTGTTTCATTGCTCCGAAAGTCCCTTCATGTAGCGGTCATAGGCGGTTTGGTAGAGCAAAACGTACTCCTGCGTGCCGATGCTGTTCAGCTCCGCCAAAAAGTCAGCAAAGCGCTCGTCCGTTACGCCGCGCGTGACGAATTCCACCAGATACGCATTCACGGCGGATTTCAGCGACGTGTAGAGCTGCTGAATGCGCGCGGATTCCTCGCTCGTGATCGGCACGGTGTTAATCAGCAGCGTGTACGGAACCTCTTCCAAGACGCCGGATTCGTCGTAGAGCGCGCAGTAGGCGGATTTCTCCTGTCGGTGCGCCGCCGGAACGTATACCGAGGCATAGTAGCTCGCGGGTGCGAAGAACTGCCCGCAGATAATCGGCACGGTCTTGTACAACTCATTTCCCGCGGGAACGTAAGTGACCTCGTAGCGCCCGTCGCCGCGCAGAATCAGCGTGTCGCCGATTTTGCCATTCTGCGCCACCAGCATGTTCTCCGTCTCGAACTGCGCGTCCAGCCAGTGAAGCGATGACGGAATATCATGATTCTGAATCGTCAGTGCCGCGCCGAACTCGATTTCGTCCTCCGTCCGCGCAAGACTTGTCTTGTAGCCCTCCGCGTGAACGGGCAGCATGACCGCATAATCCGCCGCAATGTCGTCGCTCAGCGCAGTGTTTTTCAGCCGCCAGTAGGTGAAATACCCCGCTTTCTGCTGATTCACCTTCGCCGCCCAGAGGTTCGACCCCTGCGTGAGCGACTCTACGTCCAGCAAGCCTTCCTGACAAAGCGAGTGCAGCCACTCCACGCACGCGCGGAAGCCGTCCTCCTCCGGCATGAAGAGCACCTTGCCGTCCGCAGACAGGTGAACAAAGTACTCGTTCATCGGGATGCCGAACGCGCTGAAGGCGTTGTACAGCCCGGTGTTCACGTCGGCGAATGTCGCTTCGTAGGGGATTTCGTCAGCTAACCCGTTGCCGTTCGGATCGCCGTTTTTGAATGCGCGCAGGACTTCGGTCAGCTCCTCCGTCGTTGTCGGGACGGACAGCCCCAACTTGTCCAGCCACGTTTTGTTGATGAAGAAGTGCCCGTTGGTGTTGATGCCCTGCGAGAGCAGAAAGCCGACGTAGTACATCTTCCCGTCGGAGGAGGGGAGGGTGCGCCCAGCGTTATCAATAGGCAGGCGGCTGAAATACGTCGGCATGTATTCTTCCAGATAGTCATCCAGCGGCAGAATCACATGCTGCGTCACGCCGTAGTCCTCCACGTCCAGGCTGCCGCGCAGAATCAGGTCGTGATAGCGCCCGGAGGCGAACATCAGGTTGACACGGTTCGTCCAGTCCGAATGCTTGACGACGTCGAAATCGACATGCACGCCCGTCTGCTCCTCAATCTGCTGGAAAAACCACATGTTGTCAAAATCAAGCGTCTGGTTCTCCAGTTCGTATTGCAGCGCGGTCAGAGATACTTTCTCTGTCTCCGGCGCAATGCTATCACCGCAGCCGCTGAGCGTCAGCAGCAAAAGAAGAAGCAGCAGAAGGAAAAACACGTTTTTTCGCATGTCGTCATGCCCCTTTGCATGTTTTTGTTACTTCTGATTATATCACAAACTGCAGAAGATAGCAAACGAAGTTCGGAAGCAATTACGCCGGAAAGAGAAAAGCCGGAGAGTCGCAAGGGCTCTCCGGCAGGCTTTCCTCAGAGGCTTACTTCGCCAGATAAGCGTCGTAGGCGTTCTGGTACAGTTCGATGTAGCGTTCCACGCCGATGGCCTTGGCGGTTTCCACGAAGGTGTTGTAGCTTTCGTCGGTCACGCCGTTCTTGATGAAGTCGGTCACGGATTCTTCCATGAACTTCTTCAGCTCGGTGTAGATGTTCGCGGCTTCGACAGCGTCCTCGTTATCCATCTTGCTCAGCTTGGAGACGTACTGGTAGCTCTTGTGCTCCAGAACGCCCGCAGCAGCGTACATTTCGGAGTCGAGGTAGCGTTCGACGCGGTGCGGCGCCATCTGATAAATCTGGGTGTAGTATTCGCCAGGCGCGAAGAACTGACCCATCGTGACAGGCACGAAGGAGTACAGGCCGTTGTTTTCCGGCACGTTGATGACTTCGTACTTGCCTTCGTCGTTGAGCTGAATCTGCTCGCCGACCTTGCCGTTCGCCGCCACCATCATGGTTTCGGTTTCCAGCTGCGCGTCAATCCACTTCAGGGACGCAACGGGGTTAGCGTTGGTCGAGGTCAGGATAGCACCCTGGTCCGGCACTTCCAGAATCGCGGAGACAGCAGCGCCGTAGGTCGGGTCAGCCGGAGGCAGGATGGACTTGAAGTCCTTGTAAACGTCGGGGGTCAGGGCAGTGTTAATCAGGCGCAGGTACGGGAAGGAAGCAACTTCGCCAGCATTGACCTTGTTCGCCCACAGGTTGGAGTCCTGCGTCAGGCATTCGGGGTCAAGCAGACCTTCTTCGTAGAGCATGTGCAGCCATTCGACGCACGCGCGCCAGCCGGGCATCGTGCCGGTGAATTCGACCTTGTCGTCATCGGTGATGTGATAGAAGGCGTAGTTTTCCGGCACGCCGAAGGAAGCGAATTCGTTCCAGATGGTTTCCGGGCCGTAGCCGAAGGTGGAGGTGGACAGCGGGTACTTGATGCCCGCTTCCTTGAACTTGCGCAGGACGTTGGTGTACTCGTCGATGGTGGTGGGCACTTCCAGACCCAGCTGGTCAAGCAGGGTGGTGTTGATGTACCAAGTGCCGTTGTGGTTGACGTTCTGGGCGATCAGGTAGCCGATGTAGTAGCTGTGACCGTCAGAAGCGGGGATGGAGTCGCCCGCGTTGTTGAGGTTCAGGCGGGAGACGTAGTTGGGCATGATGTCCTCGGTGATGTACTCATCCAGCGGCATCAGCAGGCCCTGATTCACGCCGTAGTCCTCAATGTCGGTGCTGCCGCGCAGAATCATGTCCATGTACTTGCCGGAGATGAACATCAGGTTCAGCTGCGTCTGGAAGTCGCCGTCCTTCACCATGGTGAAGTCAACGTGCGTGTTGGTCTTTTCTTCAATCTGCTGGAAGAACCAGAGATTGTTGAAGTCCGTGGACTGGTTTTCCAGCGTGTACTGGAAGGCCGTCAGGTTGACCTTGTCTTCCGCCACCGCCGAGCCGACGAGCGTCAGCGTCAGAGCCAGTGCGAGGAGAACAGAGACGATTTTTTTCATAGAGAAAATCTCCTTTCGTTTGCGCCATTCTCACGCGGGGAACGGCACGGTATTGATTCATCACGCCGCTGCGGACGTGTGAAATCCGAAAAAAATGGGGAACCGAAGGGGTCAAGGGGGCGATCGGAAAGCCCCCTTGTCGCTCCCGCAGGAGCGAAATCCCCCTGCCACAAAAGCGCATTGCAGTGAGAAAAACCGAAGGAAAGTCTGAAAGGATTATCCCTTCAGCGACCCAATCATGACGCCCTTGACGAAATACTTCTGCATGAAGATGTACAGCACAATCGCGGGAACCGTGGACACCACGATGCAGCAGTACTTGGCGACTTCCGCCTTGCGCATGGCTTCCTGCAGGCCGCCGAGGTTGTCGGCGTAGGCGGCAAAGAACGTATCGCTGGAGCCGGAAATGGACAGCGAAGCAAGAATTTCGCGCAGCACGGTCTGCAGCGGCAGATACGCGCGGTTGCGGATGAACACCAGACCCGTGAAGTAGTCATTCCAGCGCGCCACACCGTAGTAGACGCTCAGCACGGCGATAATCGTGCCGGACAGCGGCAGGACGCAGCGGAAGAAGTAAGTGAAGTGATCCGCGCCGTCCATCACCGCGGCTTCGTACAGCTCGTTGGGGATGGAGGACTGAATGTAGGTGCGGGCAACCATCAGTTTCCACACGGACACGGTGTTCATCAGAATCATGACCAGCCGCGTGTCGTACAGCCCCAAGTCGCGCACGTTCAGGAAAATCGGAATCAAGCCGCCGGAGAAGAACATGGTGAACGTAATCAGAAAGTTGACGAATGCTTTCCCGGCGAATTTGCGGCTCAGCGCATACGCCGCTGCAAGGGAGACAATCACCGACAGCGCCGAACCGAGAACCGTGTAAATGATGGAGTTCAAGTAGCTCTGCCACAGCTCGCTGTGCTGGAAAACCGCCTCGTAGCCCATGAGCGAGAAGCCCTTAGGCCAGAAGAGCACTTCACCCGCCAGCACCGCATCCGGGTCGGAGACGGACGCAATCAGCACCAGCCACAGGGGGTAAAGCGTGATAAACAGCACAATCATCCAGAAAATCAGGTTGAGAACGTTGAAAGTACGGTCGGCGCGCGTCTCTTTGATGCGAATGCCGTGTACTTCCGCTTCCTTCTTTGCCATTTTGCTTTTCCTCCTTTCTTAGAACAGGCTGATGTCGCTGGCCTTGCGGGAGATGGCGTTGACGGAAATGATGATGACGAAGTTGATGACGTTCAGGCACAGACCGATGGCGGAGGTGTAGGAGTACTGCGCCTTGCCGATGCCCGTGTTGTAGACGTACACGCCGATGATATCCGAGGTTTTGATGTTGCCGGAGGTCTGGAGCAGCAGCGCCTTGTCCGTGTTGGAGGACAGGAGCGAACCGCAGGAGAGAATCAGCATCATGACGGCAATCGGAATCAGGTGCGGAATGTCGATGTTCCTAATCTTCTGCCAGCGGGTCGCGCCGTCGATGGTCGCGGCTTCGTACAGCTGCGGGTCAATGGAGGTCAGCGTGGCAATATAAAGGATAGTATTCCAACCGGCGTTCTGCCAGATGTCCGAACCGATGAACAGCGGACGGAACCAGTTTTCCTCGACCATGAAGTAAATCGACTTGCCCCCGCAGACCTCTATCACCTTGTTGACGATGCCATTCGTGGGGGAGAAGAACAGGTAGAGCATACCAGCCAGCACGACCGTGGAGATGAAGTGCGGAACGTAAATCGCCGTCTGCGTGAAGCCCTTGAAGCGCTTCGAGTTCAGCTGGTTGAGCATGATGGCGAGCAGAATCGGAATGGGGAAGGAGAACAGCAGCCCGTAGAGGTTCAGCAGCAGCGTGTCGGCAAACATGCGCCCGCAATAGTACATGCTGAAGAAATTGCGGAAGTGTTTGAACAGGTCAAGCTGCTCCTTCGTCGATGCCCACTCGCTGCCGACGATACCCTTGGCAATCTTGAAGTCTTTGAAGGCAATCTGGACACCGTACATCGGGAAGTAGCAGAATACAATGAAGAAAGCCAACGCTGGAATCAGCAGAACCCACAGCTGCCAGTCGCGGTGAATTGTCCGCCGAGCACGAACAGCAAACGGCTGATGCGGTTTGTTCGCTGCCGTCTTTGTTACCGCCTTTTGCAATGAAACCCCTCCGTTCATCGGGAACGCTGCCCCGTAATCAACTACGAATATGATACCATGCAGCATGCCGCCTGTAAATCTACGAAATTTTTGTGCATATCGTGCAAATGCCGATTTTTCAAGGGCTTGCGAATATGCGAAAAAATTGCGCATTTCAAATTTGGGCGTTTTCAGGTAGAATAGAACAGGAAAAACAGGTCGGAAGTGGGACAAAAATGACATTTCCGCTTCCGCGAATGACAGGAGGATAGCCGATGCTTCCACAAACAGGGGTGACCTTTTCCTGCGATGACGCGGCGCTGCAAAAGCTTTTTGACGAGGCGGAGCGCAAGTGCCTTCATAATTTGAAGGACTTCGGCGCGGATACCGTCTTGGTCGAGGGCGGCGGGTACGAAAAGATTTGGCTGGAAACGCAGCCGATGGGCGGTGAAATGTACTGGAAGCGCAACATGACCGCCGCGATGAACAATCAGCTGCTGTTCATGCGCACCCAGCGTGCGGACGGGCGGATTGCTGGGTCGATTCAGTGCCATCCCGACGGGACGATTGAGCCGCAGTTCAACAAGTTTCAGGGCTTCTGCTTCCCGTTGCACGCGCTGAACATGTGGTATCTCTCCGGCAAAGAACCGGCGTACCTGGATATGCTGGCGGACTGCCTGGAGAAGTTCGACCAGTATCTCTGGAGGACGCGCGATTCCGACGGCGACGGGTGCCTTGAATCCTTCTGCGTCTACGATACGGGGGAGGACAACGCCCTGCGCTACGGTCACGCGCCTGTCTACCGCACGCCCGCCACGCGGCCCGAAGATGCGGACGTTGTGCCGATGGCGTCGATGGACGTGACGTCGTTCTCCTACGCCTGCCGCGATACATTGGCGGAAATCAGCCGTCTGCGCGGCGACGGGCGGGAAAGCGAATGGCGCGAAAAGGCGGACGCGGTCGCGGCGAACTTGAAAGCACGCTTGTGGGATGACAAGCGCCACGCCTGCTTTGACCGCGACAAGCACGGCAAGACCATCGACGTGCTGTGCCATAACACGCTGCGCTGCATGTACTGGGGTTCCATCAGTCAGGAGATGGCGGATGCGTTTGTGCGCCAGCACCTGCTGAATCCGCAGGAATTTTGGACGCCGCTGCCCCTGCCGAGTGTTGCGGTGAACGACCCGCTGTTCCGCAATGCGCCGGAGAACAACTGGAGCGGGCAGTGCGAGGGGCTGACGTATCAGCGCGCGATTATCGCCTTGGAGCGCTACGGGTACGAACCGCTTGTGACAAAGCTCGGCAGAAAGTTGCTGGATGCCATCATCCGCGGCGGGTATGTGTTCACGCAGCAGTTCGATCCTTTCACGGGCGAACCTTCCCGCGTGGGCATGGTGTCGCATGAGGTGCTCTCCCGCGACAGCGATGAGCCGTTTCAGGATTCCTACGGCCCGACGCTGCTGGCGGCGCTGGAGTACATCGCGCATATCTGGGGGATTGCGCTGGTTGGCGACGAAGTGTGGTTCAGCTTGGGTTCGGGGCTGTCCTATACTTATGCGCAGCGGTTCGGGGATGATGTGTACGAGATAAAATCCGACGGTCGGTCGGGTGCTATCTACAAAAACCGAATTGCGGTCGGTTCCGCCCCTTGCGGCGTCCGGCTGGTGACGAACCGCGACGGGAAAATCCTACGCACAGTGAAAATTGAGGAAGGAGTATAATATGAAGACAGTCAAAATCCGTTTAGACGGCCTCGGTGGAATGCCGATGGATGAAAAGACGCTCAAAAGCACCTACGCGACCGACATGGACTTTGAGCCGGACGAGCGCCGCATGACGATTGACAGCGAGGGTATCGTCAGCCTGCAAGTGACAAAAGAACCGTACATGATTCACGTCAAGATGACGGTGCCGCTCTACGGGCATCTGTGGGTGATGGCGGACAATCAGGGGGAGGGGTACACGGGCGAATTTGTGGACTTCGTGACGGAGGCCATCCGCACTTACATCCACCATGCGCAGAAGTACGCGGCGGGTATCGCGCTGTCCCCGACGACGCAGGGGCATCTTGACGCGGCGATTGAATTGCAGCACTTGGCGAACCGCGGGCAGGATACGCCGGACAACCGCCTTGACACGCTGTCGAACGCGATTTACGCGGCGGAGGGGGCGCTCGTGGAGTCCGCCCGTGCAAAGGCGTTCGCCGCGCCGAGAAGCGACCTCAAACTTGGCTGCAACTTCGCGCGCTACACGTCGGATGCCTCCCGGTATGCCAAGTTCTTCGCGCAGGCATTCGACTTCGCGACGATTCCGTTCTATCCGCGCACGACCGTGCCGGAGAAGGACTACTACGACTATTCGTATGTGGATCATGCGCTGTCGTTTCTGCTGGACAAGGGAATTACCCCCAAGGGGCACCCACTCTGGTTCGGGCATCAGGACGTGAACCCGAAGTGGCTGGTTCGTCTTGCGTATCCGGGAAAGCGCGCGGGAGCGCCGTACCCGGAACTGCGCCGGGAAGCCGCGAACATCGCGCGCCACCACGTCAGCACCTATCGCGACACGATTCAGTACTGGGACGCCATGAACGAAGCGCACGACTGGGCAAATTGCTTCGAGCTGACGCAGGAACAGCTGATTGACCTCACCCGCGCGACGACCGACGCATTGCGCGAAGGGAACGACAAGGCGGTGTCGATTGTCAACGTCTGCTTGCCGCTTGCGGAGTACGTCGCGGGGCGGTACAACCGCTACGGCGCGCTGCCGGAGCATCTGCGCAGTCCGCTGAGCTACTTCAAGGCCATCATCGAAGCGGGAATTGACTTTGACGTGGTGGGCATTCAGCTGTATTTCCCCGGCAGGGATTTGGTGGCGGTGGACTTGCTGCTGAACGCCTTTGCTGCGCTGGGCAAGCCGATCCATATCACCGAAATGGGCGTCAACGGCGGCTTCCGGCAGAAAGGAAACGCGGGCAGCAGCTGGTCGCAGATGGCAATGTCCGAGGGTACTTGGCATGGCGGCTGGAACGAACACACGCAGGCGGACTGGCTGGAGCAGTTCTACACCATCGCCGCGTCGCGCAAGGAGATTCAGGCGCTGACGTGGTGGGATTTTATCGAGCCGAGCTTCTCCGGCAACGGCGCGATGCTCTACGAGAACGAGAATCCGCGCGAATCGTATTTCCGGCTGCTGGCGCTGAAAAACAGGATTATCCGCAAAGCATAACGAATATCCTGTTTCCAGATGAAAATGCGCCAAGATGCGCAGGCAAATCTGGAAATAGCATTCTCTGATGTAGAAATAGAAAAATCCCTGCTGACTGTCTTAAAGGACATATCAGCAGGGATTTCTGATTTAAGCATCTTTAGGCATCAATCCGCCGGGATGTACTCGCCGTAGATGAACTCGTGCAGCGCCCGCACGTTCTTCGGGAAGGACTTGCTGCCCATGTTGATGACGCTTGCGCCGTCCACGTCAAGGTAGGAGTAGGTGCCGTCCATCGGGACGTGGTGCTGCTCCAAAAGAGACTCGCCGCGGGTCAGGCGGTCGGAAATACCCGAACGCAGGACGCCCAGCGCCAAATCAAAGAGCGTACTCGCCTTCATGTTTGTCTGCACATAGGGCATACAGGCGTTCAGCCGGTTGTTGAGTTCCGTCATGCTCATGCCGCCGTCCAGCACCTTTTCCAGCAGCAGCTCCATCAGCTTGCGCTGGCGCGCCGTGCGGCCAAAGTCGTTGTCCACCTTGCGCAAACGGGCGTACATGACCGCCTGAATGCCGTCGCAGTGGTGCGTGCCGGCTTTGTTGGGCAGATTCTCACGCTCGTAGTCCTTGCTCTGATTGTCGTACTTCGGCGGATGCTGGCGCAGGTAGGTGTTAATGGCCTTTGCTTCCTTTGCAGTCATTTCAATGTCAATGCCGCCCAAGCTGTCAATGATGGATGCCAAGCCATAAAAGTTGATGGTAATGTAATTTTCGATGTTCAGTTCAAAATTCTTGTTGATGGTGCGCATGGCAAGCTGACCGCCGCCGCGCGAATAGGCGGTGTTGATGCGGTTCTTGTTCTTGTAGCCGGGAATGGTGACATACAGGTCGCGCAGGATGCTGGTCAGCTTAATTGAGCCGTCGTCCTTGTTGATGGACACGATAATCTGCACGTCGCCATTCTGCAAGCCGTCATCCAGCGACGTCGAGCGGGTATCCACGCCGACGAGCAGGATATTGACGACGTTCGAGGGAAGGTTGGCGTTGATGTCCAGCTTGTCGGGGTCAATGGTGTCGTCGATTTCGTTGTCCGTGATTTCGATGGTCGAGCCGTCGTCATCAAAAATCACGTCGCCGCCAAGGTCGTCGTCATCATCGAGGATAATATCGCCATTATCACTGATGGTGTAGTCCTCACCCGCGGACGATTCAGTCACACTGCCGACTTCCTCGTCCAAATCATCCGTCAGGTCAATGCTGCCCGCCAGTGCGCCCGGCATCAGCAGGCAAAAAATCATCAGCAGCGCCATCCACTGCTTCCACATCTTCATGGGCAAATTGCCTCCTTACGGGAAATTTCGTTGTATGCATTCCTATTATAGCGGCTTGGTGGGAAAAATGCAATCCATTGCCGACTTTTCGCGGAAATTGTTACATTTGTGCAGGCACGCCGAACACGCCGCGCAGGAAGCAGATACTTTCCAGCAATGCCTGCTCGCTTTCGACAAGCTGCGCGTACGGTTCGAGAATCACCGCGCCGTCGAAGCCATCCTCGCGCAGGACGCGCGCAAACTGCTGCCAGTCAAACACGCCGCGTCCCGGCAGGCACAATTTGCCATCCGCTGTCCAGTCCAGCACATGCAGGTGGCGCACATGTCCACGCATGGCGCACAGCATGTCGAGGGGGTCAACGCCCGCCTGATGCACCTGTTTGGTGTCAAGCACGAACTCCACGTCCGGAATGCGTTTGAGCAGGATGCGCACGTCCTCCGGCGTGGCGACGCTGCACCAGCTGACGCTCTCCCACAGCACGCGCAGGTGATGACGCGCCGCGCGCTCACGCATTTGGTCGAAACGCTCTTCCAGGAAGGGGATGTTCGCGGGCGAAAGATGCCCCCGCACGCCGAACGGCCCGTGGAAAATGTAGTACGCCGCGCCGAGCGACTCTGCCGCACGGCAGACGTTCGCAAACATTGCAAACGCATCGTCCGACTGGCGCGCGGCGCGGCCGAACAGCTGCGGCTCAAACTGCGTGCCCAGCGGGTGCACTGACGTGACGGGGAAGTTGTTCATGTTGTAGCGCATCCGAAAGGTAAAATCCGTCGTGTATTCGCTGGGCGTTTCCAGAAACACTTCGCAGGTGTCCAGCGGCAGCTCCGCAATGTGCGCGGCGGCCTCATCCGTCTCCAGCTGGCCGTAATAGGCGGCGCTTGACAGCCCGATTTTCATGCCTGATGCCCTCCTGGCTGATTCAGCTCGTCCAGCGTGAGCGAGAACGAGGGGACAAATTCGCGGATGAAGTCCTGTACTTCGGGCAGGGTGATGGCATCTAACTGACGGCGAATCGCCTCGCCCGCCGCGTCGAACTCGTGATTGCCCGCGCGCCGCTCTTCCACGCACTTGAGGTACGCGCTGAGCGAATCCGCCGCCTTGACGATTTGGTGGTCATAGTCGCGCCCTTCACACAGGTACGGCGCAAAGCACTTGCGCAAATCCTCCGGCAGCATGGCAAGCAGGCGGTCGTTCGCCATTTTTTCTACATCTTTATATGCGCCGCGAAGCTCCAATGAATGGTACTTGACGGGCGTGGGCATATCGCCGGTGATAACCTCGCTGGCATCGTGATAGACAGCGAGGGTGACGATATGCTCCGGGTTGCAGTCGCGCCCGTAGCGATTTTTGCCGATGAGCGCCATTCCATGGGCAAGCATGGCAACTTGCAGGGAATGCTCCGCGTCGTTCTCGGACATGGACGAGCGCATCAGCCCCCAGCGGCGGATATAGCGCAGGCGGGCGATGTAGGCGAAAAAGTGGTGAATCATCGGGAAAACTCCTCCTGTTGGGGTGATTTTTGTGCTGATGGAAGCGAATAACGTTTCTTGGCTAAACACGCGGACACAGCATGAGAGCGCGCTCAAGCCAATCGCGCGAAAGGGTCAAGGGACAGCGCCCCTGCGTTCCCCCATAAACACGCGCATACTGTATGCAGTAGCGACCAACTCAATCGCGAAAAAGGGAGTCCAGAGGGTCGAAGACCCTTTGGCGGGGTCAAGGGGCAGCGCCCCTTGCGCCTCTCTATTGTACTTGCTTTTTTTGCGCGAATCAAGGGGAAAAGGGGAAAAAGATGTTGACAAATTTCACAGGAATGGGTATGATAGGGAGGACAATCGTATCATCCGCGATGGGAGCTGTGGGCGAGGGCTGCACGGCTGAGAGGGCATTTTGCCGACCATTTGAACCTGTGTAGGTCATCCTACCGTAGGGACAGCGGAGGGACACGCGCATTTTGCGGGGAATTTTTCCCGTGCGGACGGCGCGGTTGGGAGAAGAATCTCCACCTCCTGTTTCCTGCGTGCAAACGCGGGAATTTTTCATTTCCGGAATACGAGCGTCACCCAATACGCCGAAATCGGCGAAAAACAGGAGGAAAATCAAGATGGCAAACTGGTTCTGGGGCCGCGCGCTGGCGGAGGAAGCCGAAGCGGAAAACGCGCCGTGGTCGTTTCTGGGCGAGGGCGTGACGTTCTGGGTCACGGTGGCGGTGCTGCTGGTCGTCGGCGTGGCGGTGTACCTCATCACCCGCAAAAAGGGCAGCAAGAAGTCTTTCTGGACGGCAAAGACGATGGCGGTCGGCGCAATGTGCATGGCGCTGTCGTCCGTGCTGAGCCTCATCAAGCTCTGGCCGATGCCGATGGGCGGGTCGGTGACCCCCGCGAGTATGCTGCCGCTGCTGCTGTTCGCGTACTGCTACGGCGTTGGCCCCGGCATGGTGCTGGGCGCACTGTACGGCGTGATGCAGTTCCTGCTGGATGGCATGGCGTGGGCGGCGCTGGGCGCCATCCCGAACCTGCTGGATTACCCGATTGCATTCGGACTGCTGGGCCTGG
>ERZ780046.712-NODE-712-length-13453-cov-6.368786_pt1 | contig 13453 bp, 8 predicted proteins | sample MGYA00511848_ERZ780046 | MGnify/ENA primary metagenome ERZ780046 (study PRJEB29588, sample SAMEA2147983) | human gut metagenome | biome: human gut; feature: human-associated habitat; material: faeces | place: Denmark | collected 2008/2010 ...
CCGCCGCGTACGGCAGGGCAACGGCGGATGATGTTATCGTCCGCAAGCAGCCGTCCACGGGCGCGAACTACTGGTTCCGCATCAATACGGGATTCGTCTGCGAAATCCTTGATACCGTCGTTCGCGGCGACACAACGTGGTATAAGGTCAACAGCACGCATCCGACCCCCAATGGGCGCACCTACATCGGCTATGTGCGTGCGTCGTTCTTCCGTCCGCTGACGGCGGAGGAAACAGGGGCGTACCTTGCCAGCGGCCGCGTGAATGTGACGGCGACCCCTGCCCCCGCGCAGACACCCGCGCTCACGCTTCAGCCTTCGGCGGATGATGCCCTTGTGACCGCCACGCCTGCCAGCGGCAGCGATTTTCCGTTCGATACCAGCATCATGGGCGGTACAACGTCGACCCCGCTTGTCTCGATGATAACGCCCACCCCGACGACCTCTCAAGTCACTTACGGTACGGGTGAAATCACCGCCAGCGGCACGAACTTCCGCGTTGCGCCAAGCCTGAGCGCTGGGGTCATCGGCAAGCTGAACAGCGGTACGGTGGTGACGCTGCTTACCATTCCGGATACAATTGACGAAAATCACTGGTATCAGATTCGCTACAACGGACAGGAAGGCTATATCCAGTCCAACTTTATCCGTGTGCTGACCGCGGCGGTGACGGCGACACCTCAGCCTTCCGTCTACGGCACGGTGAAGCTGCTGTATGACTCCGCGAACCTGCGCGACGCGCCCAACGGCACGACCCGCGCGCTCTGGCAGGGAAAAGGCTCGACGCTCTCCGTCGCTGGGATTTCGCAGGATAAGGGCGGCTTCACCTGGTATCCGGTGTATTACGGCACGGACAACACAGTCTATTATGTCCGCTCGGACGTGGTGGAATACACAGCGGGCAGCGGCGTCATCAACACGCCCACGCCTACGCCGGCATCCGGCAGCGCTTACGGCTACGTCATCACCACGGCGGCAGGCGTCAACCTGCGCCTGAGCGCGGGCGGCGAAGTCATCGTGCAGGTTCCGCGCAATGTTGTGCTGACCTGCATCGGCGCGCCTGTCCAGACCTCTGGCAGCAGTTATCTGTGGTATTACGTCCGCTACAACAATCTGGCGGGATACATCCGCGGCGACTTCGTGCGCGTGTGCGACCAGAACGGCAATCCGCTGGGTGAAGCGACCGCTGCGCCTTCCGTTACCGCGACTCCTGTGGTCTATTCCGGCTATGTCAAGCTGACGAAAACCGGTGTCAACCTGCGTGTTTCCCCCGCGGGCAGGTCGCAGGGACAGTATGACATCGGGCTGATTCTCCCCATTGCTGGTGCAACGGTGTCCTCCGGGCGCTACCAGTGGTTCTGCGTCCGCACGCCCGACGGCAAGACCGGCTATGTGCGCTCCGACTGCGCCGTGCCGTGCGACCTGAACGGCAATCAGGTGACTGTCACGCCGACGCCCACGCCGACCACGACCACGAGCATCAGCACCTACGGCTATATTCAAATTACCAAGCCCAGCACGAATCTGCGCCGCACCATCGGCGGTGAAACCATCCACCAGCTGGCGAACGAGTCTGTCTGGCCGCTGATTGGCACAGTTATCACCACCAACGGCGTGACGTGGTATCCCGTCTCGGCGGACGGCTACACGGGCTTCGTGCGCGGCGACTGCGCCTACAAGCTCTCCGCCACACAGGAAGCCAGCTACCTCGCGGGCAAGGGCATCCCGAAGGAAACGCCCGCGCCTACGGGCAGCATTCAGCAGACCAGTTATGTTCAGACGACGCTGGATTACGTCAACCTCCGCCAGACGGCCAGCCGCGACAGCAAATCCGTCGCGAAGGTGCGCACGGGCACGGTGCTGGCGTTCAATGCCACGACCACGGCGGGCACGTCCACTTGGTATCGCGTTGTCTACAACTCCACGGAAGTGTGGGTGCTGGGCAGCTGCGTCAAGGTGATGACGCAGGCGGAATATCAGGAGTGGCTGAACAAGAACCCCGGCGCGGCAACGCCTCAGCCTGACGCGGCGAAGGGCTACATCGTTACCACGCGCGACGGCGTGAACATCCGCGCCACCGCGAACGGCAGCAGCATTCTCACCCGTGTGAAGAAGGGAACGGTGCTCCCGTACTATACCGAGAATATCAAGGCGGGCAGCTACACTTGGTATCTCATCCGCCTGAGCAACGGCACGGAAGGCTACATCCGCTCCGATATGGTAAGCAAGAGCAACAATAACGGCGGCGCCCCGCCGACCGCGACGCCCGCGCCCACCGGCAGCCCCACCGCGAAGCCGAGCGCAACCTACACCACCCTGCGCCTTGGCTCGACGGGCGACGCTGTAACCCGCCTCGTGCAGGAGCTGATCAATCAGGGTTACTACACCGGCAGCGTCACGAACGTGTACACCTCCGCGGTTCAGGCGGCGGGTGTCGCCGTTCGCGCCTTCCAGAGCGCCAAGGGCTTGACGGTGGATGGCATTGCGGGCAAGCAGACGCAGCACGCGCTGTTCGGCACAGTTGAACCCGGCGCGGACGACTACACGGACTACAACTTCCAGTTCTACCCGGCAGAGAAGATTGACTGGTACACAGGCGGCATCCAGCAGCTGTGGGCGAAGGGCGCCAGCTACAAGATTTACGACGTGAAGACGGGCATCGTCTGGTGGGCGCGCCGCTGGGCGGGTTACAGCCACGCGGACATTGAGCCCGTGACGGCCGCCGACACCGCGCGCCTGTGCCAGATTTACGGCGTGAACAACGCGCAGGAAATCTGGGATAAGAACCTGTGGCAGCGCCGTCCCTGCCTGATTACCATTGGCAACAGGACGTTCGCGTGCTCCCTGTTCGGTATGCCGCACAACCCCGACGGCGATACCATCCCGGACAACAACATGACGGGTCAGATTTGTATGCACTTCACGAATTCGAAGGGTCACGAATCCGGCAAGGTGGACACCTACCATCAGCAAGCCATTGAGTACGCATGGCAGAACTGCCCGGCAGGACGCAAGTGACAAGGGGCGGCGCTGATTGACCTGCCCGTGCAATTTGCAGCGGCAGCAAAAGCGCAGGAAGCCATCCCAAAAGAAAAATGCGCCCGACGAGTGGAGGAACAATAATCCTCCATCCGCCGGGCGTTTTGTTATACCACAGCCATGCCCTTTTCTTCCGTCAGGCGAAGAATCGCGCTGTCAATGCACTGCCCAATCTGCGTGCAAAGCCCAACTTGCAGCGCTTCGTCCTCTGCCAGCGCATCCCGAATCGTCTGCGCCATCTTTTTCTGATTGCTGTTGCTGAGCAGCCGCTGTTCATTCGCCGTCTTCCGCAGAAGTTTGGGGATGTTCATCTGCCGCATCAGCGGACGGGTCAGCTTGTCCAGCGCAGGACGGCTGACGAACATGGCAATCAGCCCGATTGCCGCGCCGATGACCAGCCCCACCGGGCCGGACGCAATCAGCGCGATCCCGCCGCCGCCCCAGAGGTTCGCCGCCATCATCGCGACGATAATATCCAGCAGCACCTCCATCAGCGGCATTTCCGGCATCGGCAGATTGTCCCGCATCGGCAGGGTACTCGTTGTCACCATGGCTTGCCGAATCTGCAAGCGCTGCACATCCACGCCATACTGCTCGCAAAGGCGGTTGAGGTCACGCTGCACGTCCATCAGAATGTTGTCCAGCCACGGCGAGACCACTTCTGACAGTGCTGCGCTCCATTCCGGTGACATCAGCAGCGATTCCGCCCGCTTCTGGCACGCATCTTCCATGTCGCCCAGCGTTGCCGTTTCGCCCTGCCGCCACTTTCGGTATTCCGGCACGAGCACGCTGTCCGTCGGTTGTCGCGCCATAGCGGCGGAAAGCTGCTCCGTCAGCGCGGGCATAGCGGACTGCACCTTCTGCTCCACCGCATCGCTTTCCACATATGCCGCGGCATCCGCCTTCAGCCGCCTGACCATTTCGTCCACATGTCCCGCGTACGCCAATCCGCGCGCAATGTCAAATTCCGGCGTGGCGGAAACGTGCAGCACGCTGTCCGGGAATGTCTCACGGCAAAGCTGCTGGAAGAACGTCATCCGCGACGCGCCGCCTGTCAGCAGCACGACCTTCGGCGGACGCTGTGCCGTCATTTGCTGCGCCATCAGCAGACAGTTCATCATCCGGCTGCGGAAGGATTCACCCTCCAATAGCGGTGACGGGCGCTCGCACAGTTCCTCGACGATGGCGGCGCTGATGGTGAGGTTCAGCACATGCCGCCCTTCGCAGAAAATCGTCTCGCGCCTCGTCAGCTCTTCGCCTGCGCCGAGCGTGAAGAATTGCTCCTTGAGCCGCCGCGCGGACAGCATCATCCGGCTCTTCCACGCGCTTTTTTCGCGCAGGATTTCCCGCACAAGTTCCGCTTCCTCTGCGCACAGCGCGTCTACCGCCCGCTCCAGCAGCAGCTCATCCAGCATACCGCCGCCCAGCTGCACGCCCATTGTGCTGACGGCGTACTCCCGGCCGTCGCAGACATACGCTAAATCCATGGTGGAGGAGCCGAGGTCAATCACCAGCGCGCAGTCCATCAGCGCCCGGCGGAGCGTTTCGTCCTCTTCCGCTGTCGACGCAGACAGGAATGCCGCCCGCGATTCTGGCACGATGCGCACATTGGGCAGTCCCGCGTCCATCAGCAGGGACGCATAGCGCGTGCGGTCGCTGTCCGCCCAATCTGCCGGACAGCCCACGATGAAGCTGACGTCTTCCGTCTCCATGATATGGCGGACGACGCTATGGTCTTGCAGGGCGGTCAGGACGCCTTTTGCGAAGGCGGCGACGGTCTGGTTGACGAAATCGCTGTTGGTGCGGAAGTTGCGCTTGAAGCAGACGCGGAGGTCTTCAGCCTGGGGGTTATCGCTGGCAAGTGCGCCAACGACGGGATGACCGTCATAGCGGGCGAGAGCGGTGATGAAGCTGTTGCGCCCGTGGACAGGGAGGATAATAGGAGCGATGTGCTGGTCGGAATAGAGGGCGACACAGCTTTCGCCGTCACCAAGGTCAAAACCAAAATAACGCATAATTCACCTCACTGGATAGGGATAAGGGGGATAATAAAGAGGAGAAACACGCGGAGGGGTCAAGGGCGTTACCCCTTCCTTAAATACAGTCCCCTCTGCTGCACAATCCCGTCCGCCTTCTGCACAATCGCGGGGCGGCGCTGCTGGGTGATATCCGCGTCCATCACGTCGTAAAGCATCGCCGTTTCCGGCGCGTAGTCCACCGCTTCGCAGCCGACTGCGTTCAGCAGGCGCTTTGCGTTCGACAGCGGCCACGAGAGCGCTTTTTCCTGATTTGCGTCGCCATCCAGCCGGGCATCCTGTGCTATTTCGTACAGCGAGGCATATAGCTCTGCTGCCGTTTCCGCGCCTGTGCTGATGATGGTAACGGATTCCTGCGCGAAAAGCGCTTCGATGGTCTGCGCGTCCAAAGCGATTCGCCCTTCTGCTTCCACCAAACGGCGGCGGAACTCAGTCTCATCCGCCACCACAACAGGCTTGGGAGGCTTGCGGCGCATGGCGCTCACAATGCTCCCGATGGCGGCGCAGAGCGATACCGACTGCGCAACGATGCACAGCGCGAATCGCCCCATCCAGCCGCTGTTTTCCGGCGTCACGCAGTTGGGCAGCGGCAGCCAAAGCGCCAGCGTACCCAGATTCAGCACCGCGGCGGCGAGCGGGAGAATCAGCAGCTTCCAGTCCCGCTTTTGGGCGGCGGGGATTTCAGCGCGTACCAGTGTCATGGATTGCAGCGCGGCGGCTTCCCGCACATAGAGCAGATGCAGCAGCTGCCGGCGCGCAGGGTCGGTTTCACTGGTCAGGCGCGCCTGCTCCGCGGTTTGCAGCTGCTGTACAGCGGCTTGCAGCATTTCTTCGGTCGATTTCATGTCGATTTTCTGCCTTTCGGGGGATGCTCTCCCCAATACAAGGGTACTGCATCTGACTTTCTTTGTCAAGTGCGGCGAAAAAAACAAGGATTTTCGGGATTTTTGCAGAATATTTCATTCGGTATGCGCTGAAAGGGCTTCCATGCGTAGAGAGAATGAGAAAGGCAGGGCAAATCCTATGGCGATGAGCGCCGAAGAAAGACAGCAAATGCTCCTGACGCAGCCGGTGGAGAAGATTATCCCGAAAATGGCGCTTCCCACCATCTGCTCAATGCTGATTACCTCCATTTATAATATGGCGGACACCTATTTCGTCAGCCAAATTGGCACGGCGGAAGCCACCGCAAGCGGCACATCCGCCTCCGCCGCCGTCGGCATTGTCTTTTCCGTGATGGCGATGATTCAGGCGCTGGCGTTCATGTTCGGCATGGGCAGCGGTACGAACGTCAGCCATCTGCTGGGCATGGGCAAGCGCAAGGAGGCGGAAGTGTACAGCGCGGTCGGCTTCTTTTCCGCAGTGGCGGCGGGCGTGCTGATTGCGGTGCTGGGCAATGTGTTCAATGAGCCGCTGATGCGCCTGCTTGGCGCGACGGAGACCGCTATGCCGTATGCGCTGGATTACGCACGGTATATTTTCCTCGCCGCGCCGTTCATGATGGGGTCGTTGTCAATGAACAACCTCCTGCGCTTTCAAGGCTTGGCGACGTATGGCATGGTCGGCATCATTTCCGGCGGCGTGCTGAATATGCTCCTTGACCCGCTGCTGATTTTCGTGTTCAACATGGGCATTGCGGGCGCATCGATTGCGACGGCAATTTCGCAGCTGACGAGCTTTGTCATCCTGCTGGTGATGTGCAGCACGCACGCCGACGCCATCACGATTCATCCGCGCAACTACCGCCCAACGAGGCAGATGTACGCCAAAATCCTGAACAACGGTCTGCCGTCGCTGGGGCGGCAGGGCATCATGAGCGTGTCGACGTCGCTGCTCAACAATGCCGCGGCGGTCTATGGAGACCCTGCGATTGCGGCGTTCGCGATTGTCAGCCGCTGCCTGAATTTCGTCAACTCAACCGTCGTCGGCTTCGGGCAGGGCTTCCAGCCGGTCTGCGGCTTCAATTACGGCGCGAGAAAATATGACCGGATGCACCGCGCGTTTTCCTTCAGCGTCAAGGTAACGACGATTGTGCTGCTGGTGCTGGGCGCGGTGGGCTTCGCCTTTGCCGAGCCGGTCGTCACGCTGTTCCGCCGCTCCGACCCGGAGGTCATTCGCATCGGCACGGAAACCTTCCGCATTCAGATTCTGACCGTGTGGGCGTGGGGCTTTATCACGCTGAGCAACATGTACACGCAGGCGATTGGCTACGGCATCCGCTCGACGATTCTGGCGGCGGCGCGTCAGGGCTTGTTCCTGATTCCGACGCTGCTGGTGCTGCCGAACGTGTGGGGGCTGCGCGGGCTGGAAGTCTGCCAGCCGCTGGCGGATGTGCTGACGCTTGCCCTCGCCGTGTGGATGATGACGAAGGTCATTCGTGCGCAGAAGGCGCAAATGGCGCAGGAAACCGCGTGAAGCCCTTGCAAATCGCATGACAGAATGGTATAATAGCCCTTGCGATTGACCCCATTTTGTGCGAATTTGAAGGGAGCAGCCTTTATGAAGCAGATTACATCCGCCCAGCTGCGGGAAATGTTCCAGCAGTTCATGGAGTCCAAGGGACATCATCGGATTCCCTCCGCCTCCGTTATTCCGGAAAATGACCCGACCGTCCTGTTCACCACCGCCGGTATGCACCCGCTTGTGCCGTACCTGATGGGTACGCCTCACCCCGCCGGCACGCGCCTGACCGACGTGCAGAAGTGCATCCGCACGGGTGATATTGACGACGTGGGCGACCCCAGCCACCTGACCTTCTTTGAAATGCTGGGCAACTGGTCGCTGGGCGACTATTTCAAGAAGGAAATGATTCCGTGGAGCTGGGAGTTCCTGACGAGCGAAAAATACCTCGGTCTGGATCCCGACAAGCTGGCGTTCACCGTCTTTGAGGGCGACGAGGACTGCCCCCGCGACGAGGAAGCCGCCAATCTCTGGCGCAGCTGCGGCGTGAAGGATGACCACCTGTTCTATCTGCCGAAGGAGCACAACTGGTGGGGCCCGGCGGGCATCACCGGCCCGTGCGGCCCGGATACCGAGATGTTCATTATCACCAAAAAGCCCTGCGGCCCGAACTGCTCACCTGCCTGCCACTGCGGCGCGTATCTGGAAATCTGGAACGACGTGTTCATGCAGTACAACAAGCAGAAGGACGGCACGTTCATTCCGCTGAAGCAGAAGAACGTCGATACCGGCATGGGTCTGGAACGTACGATTTGTGTGCTGACGGGCAAAAAGACCGTCTACGAGACGGACGCTTTCACCGACATTCTGGCGAAGATTGCCGAACTGTCCGGCAAGGAGTACGGCGCGGATGAGGACACGACCAAGGCGTTCCGCATCATTGCCGACCACATGCGCACGTCCACCTTTATTCTGGGCGACGACCGCGGCGTGTCCCCGTCCAACACGGATCAGGGCTATATTCTCCGCCGCCTGATTCGCCGCGCAGTGCGCTACGGGATGCAGCTCGGTATGCCCGACGGCTTCACCTGCGAAATCGCGAAGGTTATCATCAACCAGTACAAGAATGCGTATCCGGAGCTGGAGCGCAACGCGGCGTTCGTCATCGATCAGCTGACGCTGGAGGAAGGCCGCTTTGCCCGCACGCTGAAGCAGGGCAACAAGGAGTTCGACAAGGTGGCGTCCCGCGCGGCGGATGGCAAGATTGACGGCGAGACGGCGTTCCACCTCTACGACACCTACGGTTTCCCGATTGAGATGACCGTGGAACTGGCGAAGGAGCGCAATCTGACGGTGGATACCGCCGGATTCGAGGAAGCGTTCCGCAAGCATCAGGAGCTGAGCCATCAGGGCGCTGAGCAGAAGTTCAAGGGCGGTCTGGCGGACACGAGCGAGGAAACCGCACGCCTGCACACCGCGACCCACCTGCTGCACGCGGCGCTGCGCAAGGTGCTCGGCGACGAAGTGGCGCAGAAGGGCTCGAACATCACGGCGGAACGTCTGCGCTTCGACTTCTCCTTCGGCCGCAAGGTGACCAAGGACGAGCTGGCGCAGGTCGAAAAGATGGTCAATGAAGCGATTCAGGCGAAAGTGCCGGTTGTGTGTGAAGAGATGACCGTGCCGGAAGCGAAGGAGAAGGGCGCAATTGGCCTGTTTGAGTCCAAGTACGGCGAGAAGGTTCGCACCTACAAGATGGGCGATTACTCCTTTGAAATCTGCGGCGGCCCCCACGCGCAGAACACCGGCGATTTGGGCACGTTCAAGATTCAGAAGGAAGAATCCTCTTCCGCCGGCGTCCGCCGCATCAAGGCGGTTCTGATTCCCGACCAGAAATAAAGGACGGGGGAGACCCAAGGGGCTTTGCCCCTTGACCCCAGCAGGGCGCTGCCCTGCACCTGCGAAGGGTCTTCGACCCTCTCGACACCCTTTTCGCGATTGAGATGAGCGCATCTGCATACTGTATGCGCGTGTTGCTCCCAAAGATCTACGAACGAAAATGCACCCCTCTTTCGGTGATTTGCCGAAGGAGGGGTGCTTGCTATCAGAATCAGGAATATCAGTAGTTTTCCGCCTTGACCATGAAGTAGCTCTGCGGATGCGCGCACACCGGGCAGATTTCCGGCGCTCTCTTGCCCACAACGATATGGCCGCAGTTCGCGCATTCCCAAATCACGTCGCCGTCCTTGGAGAACACAAGGTCATTTTCCACGTTCGCCAGCAGGCGGCGATAGCGTTCCTCATGCGCCTTCTCGATGGCGGCGACCATGCGGAATTTATGAGCAATCGCCGGGAAACCCTCGGCGTCCGCTTCCTCTGCCATGCGGACGTACATGTCTGTCCACTCGGCGTTCTCGCCCTCGGCTGCGTGCAGCAGGTTCGCTGCGGTATCCTTGATTTCGCCGCCCTCCAGCAGCTTGAACCACATTTTGGCGTGTTCCTTCTCGTTCGCCGCGGTTGCCTCGAAGAGTTCGGCAATCTGCACATAGCCGTCCTTGCGTGCCTTCGATGCGAAGTAGGTGTACTTATTGCGCGCCATAGATTCTCCCGCGAAGGCTTCCAGCAGGTTTTGTTCGGTTTTCGTGCCCTTAAGTTCCTTAGCCATGGTGAAAAATCCTCCTAATCGTTGGTTTAACGTGCATTTTGCAGAAGTCTGCTGGAATCATTATACCACAAAATTGAGGGATTTGAAACAGGATTTTTGCCTCCGCAGAGGCGAAATCTCTGCGCTGCACGCGCATATAGCATATAAGTATGAAAGCAAAGTCAACTGAATCGCGAAAACTTGACATTGACGCGGCATGGAGTTCGTGGTATAATTCACAATGTATTCATATGCCAAGATAAAGGAGCAGTATGGATAAGAAGAACTATTGGGTCATTGCGCTGATGGTTGCACTTGCCATCGGGCTGCTGGCGGCGGTAACGCTGCTGCGTCCAAGCGGGGGGCAAAGCGGCGAAATCGTCGTGACGGTGGACGGCGCGGAGTACGCCCGTGTGCCGCTGGGGCAGAAGCAGACATTGACCGTCACGCAGGAGGACGGCAGCGTCAACGTGATTGAAATCAGCGAGCGCGGCGCGGTGATGGCATCTTCAACATGCCATAATCAGCTGTGCGTCCAAATGGGCGAAGTGACGCTGGACAACTGGGAGACGCGCCCCAATCAGCAATTCATTATCTGTCTGCCCAATCGGGTAAGTGTGGAATTGGTGGTGAAGGAATGAAAAAAACAGCGGTGCTTTCGGGGCTGATGGCGTTGACGCTGCTGCTGGGCGGATGCAGTGCGCCGCAGGCAGGCGGCGAAACCCCGACGACACCCCCCGCCGCGGCCGCCACGGTTGACCCGGCAGAAAAAACAACGGGCGTGGGTTTCTACTTCGACACAGTTGTGACCATCACGCTCTACGGCGCGGACGACGCCCTGATGGATGACATTTGGGCGGCTTGCAAGCGTTACGAGAACATGCTCTCCAAAACGGTGGAGGGCAGCGACGTCAGCCGCATCAACAACGCTCATGGGCAGACCGTGACCGTTGATGCGGAAACGTGGAACGTCCTCAGCGAAGCGAAGAAGCTCAACCGCTTGACCGGCGGCGCGTTCGCCATCACGATTGCGCCCCTGACCGCGCAGTGGGACTTCACCGGCGGCACGAACCGTATGCCGACCGATGAGGAGCGAATCGCCGCCCTGCCGCTGGTGGACGACGAGCAGCTCACGCTGGGCGAGAACAACACGGTTACGTTGCCTGACGGGATGCAGATTGACCTCGGCGGCATCGCCAAGGGCTACATTGCAGACCAAGTGGCGGCACTGGTGCGCGGGCGGTGCAGCGGCGCAATGCTGAATTTCGGCGGCAATGTCTACGCCGTTGGGGTGAAGCCGGGTGGGTCGGGCACGCGGCATACCGCGTCGGCGTGCAGGATCCGGACGATCCCAACAACAGCAGCCCTATCGGCGCCTTTTCTCTCATCGACCCCAGCGCCGTGACCAGCGGCCCTATCGGCGTCGTTTCTGTCATCGACCGCAGCGTCGTGACCAGCGGCATCTACGAGCGCGGCTTTACCATCGACGGCGTGCGGTATCATCACATCCTGTCGCCGTGGACGGGGCTGCCGTCCGATTCTGATTTGGCGTCGGCCACCATCATTGCGGAAAGCTCCATGGACGCGGACGCGCTGGCGACGGCGTGCATCGTCCTCGGCAGCGAGAAAGCGCTCCAGCTCACGCAGGAGAACGGCTATCCCGCGCTGATGATTCTGCGCGACGGCACGGTGATGATGAACGACCTGATGAAGCAATGGGGCTACACGTCCCTGCGATGATACGCTATTTTCCTCTGAAAATAGTATCAGCTTTCAATTTCACTTTTTCATAGTTCTCAGGAGGAGGCAATAAACCATGAGTGAAACCAAGACAACTCGGAAACAGCTTCCGGCGTACCTGATTCTGGCGCTGATTGCGCTGGCGGCGGCGCTGCTGCTGGCGGTAACGAATGCGATTACGGCGGGTCCCATCAAGGCGCATGAGGAAGCGGCGCAGAACGCGGCGTTCCAGAGCGTCATGGAGGCGGATTCCTTCAGCACCATGAGCATTCCGGATGGCTGCAATGTTACATCGCTGGTGGAAGCGAAGAAGGACGGCAAGACCATCGGCTACTGCGCGGTGTCCTCCGCCAAGGGCTACGGCGGCAATGTCGCTGTGACGCTGGGCGTTGATATGGATGGCAAAATCGTCGGCTGCCAGATTGGCGACACGAACTTTGCCGAGACGGACGGCTTCGGCGCACGTTGGAAAGAACCGGCTCGTGCGGAGGCGTTCATTGGTCTGAGCGCGTTCGGCGGCGACACCATCGAAGCGATTACCGGCGCGACCGTCACCTCCAAGGCGGTGCTGGCGGCGTCCAATGATGTGCTGAAGTGCATCAGCCATGTGCTGGGCAAGGACGTCGAAGGCGACGTGCTGGCGTTCGGCGTGAAGGAAGAAAAGCCTGCGCAGACGGTTGAGCTGACAGGCGACGTGCATCAGGGCAAGGCTGTTGGCTTTGGCAACGGCGAAGTGACCGCGCGTTTGACGCTGAATGATGATGGCACGATTGCGGCGCTGGTTATCGACGCTTCCACGCAGACGCCCGGCTTCGGCACGCGCTGCGCGGACGAAGAGTTCACGGCGCAGTTCATCGGCAAGAGCGGCCCGTTTACCCTGAATGAAAATGTGGATGGGCTGACCGGCGCGACCATCACCTCGACGGCAGCGGTGGAGGCCATCAACGCGGCGCTGACTTCGCCCGCGATGGCGGCGGAGGATCTCGAACCTGTGGCGACGGAAGCACCTGCTGCGACAGAAGCGCCCATGGTGCTGGAAAATGCGAAGACCGCGACGATTGCGGGCTTTGGTGGCGCGGACATCACGGTGCAGGTGACAGACGAGAACGGCGTGATTACGGCACTGGTGGTGGATGCTTCCACGCAGACGCCGGGTCTGGGTCAGAAGTGCGCGGAGGAAGCGTTCACGAGCCAGTTTGTTGGCAAGAGCGCGCCGCTGACGCTGGGTGAAGGCATTGACGCGGTGGCAAGCGCGACGATTACGTCTCAGGCGGTTGTAGACGCGGTGAATAGCCTGTATGCAACGGCTGAACCTGTGGAAGAGCCGACGGAAGCGCCTGCCGCGACGGAAGAACCCGCTGCGCAGACTGCGGAAGTGAAGACGGCAACGGCTGCGGGCTACGATGGCAACGAAATCACGGTGAACGTGACGGACGAAAACGGTGTGATTACCTCCCTGACGGTGGATGCGTCCACGCAGACGCCGGGGTTGGGACAGAAGTGCGCGGAGGAAGCGTTCACGAGCCAGTTCATCGGCAAGAGTGCGCCGCTGACGCTGGGTGAAGGCATTGACGCGGTGGCAAGCGCGACGATTACGT
>ERZ780046.715-NODE-715-length-13406-cov-5.339525_pt1 | contig 13406 bp, 20 predicted proteins | sample MGYA00511848_ERZ780046 | MGnify/ENA primary metagenome ERZ780046 (study PRJEB29588, sample SAMEA2147983) | human gut metagenome | biome: human gut; feature: human-associated habitat; material: faeces | place: Denmark | collected 2008/2010 ...
ATTTGGAATCCATATCAGATTAAATACGATTGCAATATAGATAGACGTTTTGACAATTCTAAAATTAATAGAGCAACTAATAATAAGCTTCAATATACCGTGTTTGCAGAGGGGATAAATAAATGCTTGAAACAATTTATTGAATCGCCTGAATGGCGTAATATCAATTGGAAATTGAATTTTTGGATGGATAATATCACAGGTGAAAAAACCAAAATTTGGGATGCTGATGGCATGAAAGAAAAAGCAAGATATGTTAAATATTGCATAAAAAAGTAGCATGTTTGAGGAGAGAATAAAAATGACAATTGCGGATAAAAGAAAAGAATATCGATTGATTAATATTTTATTTAAAACGATTTACAAGAAGAAATCAGCTAAATGGAGGGGAGACTACCTTCGAAATAAACATATTTTTCACCATATAGGAGAGAACGTTCATTTGTGGGGGGGGTGTCCCATCCGATCCATACCTGATATCTATCGGAAATAATGTTATAATTGCTGTTTCGGTGGAGTTTGTAACCCATGATATTTTTTATCATGCACTTAATCAAACCTATAGTGAATTGGGAAAATTCTATCCGCACTTTGATACAATTACTATTGAGGATAATGTATGTATTGGTGGTTTCTCGAAAATTATGCCCGGTGTAGTGATTGGTGAAGGTGCAATTGTAGCCGGAGGTAGTGTGGTTACTAAGGATGTCCCGAAAGGCGCCATCGTTGGAGGAAACCCAGCTAAAGTAATAGGATGGACAGAGGAATTGGCAAAAAGGCGGATTGCAGAGAACCGAATAAATTATACGGTTTCAAATGATGTGGAAGAAGTTGAAAAGTATTATTGGGAAATTCTTTCACGCAATAACAATTTGTAAATGTAGCCCTAGTAGGTAGGATTGACTGACAGAAAAATTACTACAATCATTGATAGAGCGTAGCAATTTAAATTAATTTGGATTGCTTCGGAGGAGAAAGAATGATGAAAGGCATTATTTTAGCAGGAGGTTCAGGCACACGCCTGTACCCTTTAACAAAGGTAACAAATAAACAACTTTTGTCAATCTACGATAAACCGATGATTTATTATCCGATGTCCGTTCTGATGAATGCCGGCATCCGTGATATTTTGATTATTTCCACACCGCAGGATACACCTCGTTTCGAGAACCTGCTGGGTGATGGACACCAGTTTGGTGTGAATCTGACCTATGCTGTTCAGCCTTCTCCGGATGGATTGGCACAGGCCTTTATTATTGGTGCTGACTTTATCGGAAATGATTCTGTGGCTATGGTGTTGGGCGACAACATCTTTGCGGGCCATGGATTGAAGAAGAGATTAAATGCAGCAGTGGAAAAGGCAGAAAACGGCAAGGGCGCAACGGTGTTTGGCTATTATGTGGACGATCCGGAGCGTTTCGGAATTGTTGAGTTTGACAAGAACGGTAAGAGGAGATAGAGGAAATGGGACAGATTAAAGTTGAAAAAAATGTAGGCGGCATCGAAGGACTTTGTGTTATTGAGCCTGCTGTTCACGGCGATGCCCGTGGCTATGTCATGGAAACTTACAACGAAAAAGATATGAAGGAAGCTGGCATTGACATCCACTTTGTACAGGATAACCAGTCTATGTCTACAAAGGGTGTGCTGCGTGGCCTGCACTTCCAGAAACAGTATCCGCAATGCAAACTGGTGCGCGCCGTGCGTGGCACAGTGTTCGATGTTGCTGTTGATCTGAGAAGTGATTCTACGACCTACGGCAAATGGTATGGGGTTACCCTGTCGGCCGAGAACAAGAAGCAGTTCCTCATCCCGGAAGGTTTTGCGCATGGCTTCCTGGTTCTGAGTGACGAGGCAGAGTTCTGCTATAAGGTCAATGACTTCTGGCATCCGAATGACGAGGGCGGTATGGCTTGGAATGACCCGGAGATCGGCATTGAATGGCCGGAGTTGAAGGGCGAATACAAGGGCAGTGCAAGCGCAGAGGGCTATACGCTGAAAGATGGTACGGCACTGAACTTGAGCGATAAGGATCAGAAGTAGCTTGGTCTGAAGGATACTTTTAAGTTTTAAAAGTAAAAGCGATTATATTGCATATAAAGAAGTTGCTCGACAAATGGAAAAAGAAAAGGGGCGCAGAGAGCTCTTTATTACGGTCGCTTTGTCAATCCTGTCATATTATTGTGGTGAGCAGAAACTTGTTGGATGGATTTTGAAGAAATTGGCATAGTGTATTTTGGACTCTAGCAGGTCAAGGAAGGACATTTAAATCTCATGAAAACGAAAAAACGAATAAAAATCGGAATAGCTACGACTTTTGTAATTGTTATACTGATGTCTCTCTGTGGAAGCCGATTTGTTTTTCAAAAAGCATGTGTACGAAGGGAAACGTCATGGCTGAACATGGGAACAGCAGATGACTACATATACAACCTTCTTGTGGATGCGTATAATATACGAAAAGAGAAGAATGAAACTGTTACAATAAAGGCTTCAGACGGAATAAATCTTGTGGGTCACTATTACGAAAGAGATAAGAACGCACCTTTGATTATATTCTTTCATGGTCTTTGGAGTAATGGATATGTAAGCGGAGAACCGACTTATAAAATTACAAAAAATCGAGGTTGGAATCTTCTTTTAGTTAGCATGCGTGCACATGATGAAAGTGAAGGCGAATTTTCAACATTAGGCGTTATAGAGCAATATGATTGCAAGGCTTGGGCGAACTGGGCTGTAGAACGCTTTGGAGAAGAAAAGTCGGTTTTCTTTATGGGAGTGTCAACGGGTGCTTCAATTGCAATGATGAGTAGCAATCTGGGATTACCTAAATCAGTGAGAGGGATTATTGATGATTGTGGATTTACTTCCACAATGGAAATGATAGATGTGAATTGCAAGAGTCACCTTCCGGATTATATCCCGACAAGGATGTTTGACTTCTTTGTTGAGATGGGAACTAGCGTATGGGGACACTTTTGTATAAGTAAGGCAGACGCTTGCAAAGCTGTTTCACAGACGGATATTCCAATCTTAATTATACACGGAGACAGAGATACACAAGCACCACTATCTATGGCATACAGACTTTATGATAGTTGTAGCAGTGAAAAACAGTTGTATGTGGTTCATGGAGCTAATCATGCAGAGAACTATAGAAAAGATCCGGAAGGATATGAGAACGTAATAGCACAGTTTGTGGAAGAACATTCAGGAGCCTTGAAGAAAGAGTACTAAACTGTAAACGCAAAATGAACTAAATATGCCCCAAAAGTCGAATGCTGTCGAATTAGTGTCTGTATTAGGAAAAATAAAACTGTGTGAATTCTCACACGGTGGCTGCTCAAACATTCACACACCTCTTCGTGGTGAGCAGTAGGCAACGATCTATGATCGGCAGAGATGTGAAGAATAAAAACTATGATAAAATCAATTTGATAGAAAAAACTTGGAGAAAAAACAATGAATACAACATTACTTATCATGGCAGCTGGTATCGGCAGCCGATTTGGAACAGGAATCAAACAGTTGGAGCCAGTGGATGATGCTGGACATATCATTATGGATTACTCAATCCATGATGCGATTGAAGCTGGTTTCAATCATGTGGTATTTATCATCCGCAAGGATATCGAGAAGGAGTTTAAAGAAGTCATCGGTGACCGCATTGCCTCCATTTGCTCTTCTCATAATGTAACTGTTGACTATGCTTTCCAAGATATCAATGATATCCCGGGAACTCTGCCAGAAGGCCGGACAAAGCCGTGGGGAACCGGTCAGGCCGTGCTTGCAGCGAAGGACGTAATTAAAACTCCGTTCATCGTCATTAACGCAGACGATTACTATGGCAAGGAAGGCTTCAAAGCCGTACATGAGTATCTGGTAAATGGCGGAAAGTCCTGCATGGCAGGCTTTGTCTTAAAGAATACTCTGTCGGATAACGGTGGTGTGACTCGTGGTATCTGCAAGATGGATGAGGATAACAACTTGACTGAGGGTGTGGAGACCAAGAACATCGTCAAGACTGCAAATGGAGCAGAGGCAGATGGGGTGGCTGTTGATGTGAATTCTCTGGTTTCCATGAACATGTGGGGATTGACTCCGGAGTTTCTGGATGTACTGGAAGAGGGCTTCAAAGAGTTCTTTGAGAAAGAAGTTCCGGGCAATCCGCTGAAAGCAGAGTATCTGATTCCAATCTTCATTGGCGAACTGCTGGAGCAGGGAAAGATGTCAGTGAAGGTTCTGAAAACGAATGATACCTGGTACGGAATGACCTACCATGAGGATGTCGCAGCCGTAAAGGACAGCTTCAAGAAGATGCTGGAGAATGGCGTGTATAAGGCTGACTTGTTCAGTGATCGGTAAACGGCGATGAAAGAAACGATTGATTTACTAGGGAAAATTCTCACAAACATCCTGACTGCTCTCTATGAGCCATTTGGATTTTCACTCCTGCTTTCCTTCCTAGCCATGTTTTTCTATCTATATGCTTATGAGCCTCAAGACGCTGGGAAAGGCTGGAAGAACGCCATGGTGACATGGTATCAGAAATTCAAAGAGAGTGTATTTTTTCGGAAACTGTTTCTATTGGCCTTTGTGACCTCACTTATTCTGTTCCGAACCCTGTTAAACCGCAATCTTTGGATGAATCCTTTATCCGATGTCATGGGAGGTTGGGGCATCTGGGAGACTGTGAATGGCGAACGGAAGCTGACAACCGAATGCATCGAGAACGTGATCATGATGGTGCCGTTCTCAGCAGTAGTGATGTGGACATTCGAAGAAAAGATTGGAAACAGCTTGAAGAAGATATTGTGGCAAAGCTGGAAGATAGCATTTTTCTTTTCGGTAAGCATTGAGATGCTGCAGCTACTACTACGGCTAGGAACATTCCAACTATCAGATATCTTTTATAACACAGTCGGCGGAGTGCTAGGCGGATTGATGTACTGTGCGGTGATGAAGGTAAGAAAGCGTCTGTAAAACTGGATGAAATTGTGATATACTGGGAGCGGTAGCTCCCTACGCTGCTCTGATAATCACACACATCTCCGTGGTGAGCAGCAGGCAACGATTTTACGATTGGCGAAGATATGATGAACTATATTAAGATAATGAAGGAGCAGGAGCCATGGATACTAAAGAGTATAATAAGATTATGGAACGTCTGGACTTTATTGAGTTCCGTCAGCAATTGCTTTTTGATAACGATGATGTGAGCCGTAGTATTTTTGAGTATGGTTTAACCAGAGAACAGTACAAAAGAATCATGGATCTTATGCAAGATTACAGAGAACGCATTGAGCGAGGTGAAAAGTGTGGTCATGGTGGGTTTGAACTGGCAATGTACGAAATTGTTCCAGACCACAGAGGCGATTATCACATGTGCGAGGAACTTGCAAAAGGATTCAGAGACGAGAATAGATGGGAAGAAGTTTTTGATAATTTATATGGAGAAATGCCTAAGTATTCATATTTGAAGTTAAAAGATGAGTAAAATTATGTTGAGTACTATTGGAAACGTAGCAAGTATTGTCACGATTGTCGGATTTGCAATTACGATTTGGCAATTATTTGCATTAAAAAATTCAGTAAAAAAATCTGAACGAGCCATACGGGAAGTACTTGATGATAAAGAGTATGAAAAACTAAAACATATTTTAGAAGCCACTGAAAATCAGCTTAAAGAAGTTAGTAGTTTATTGATTACAGTAGATAAACAAGGAGTTAACCAAAAATCGATAAGAGAACGCTGTGTTAATGTTTGCAGCGAACTTAACAAGTGCTATATTTCTTTGCCAAGTGGAGAGAGTTATAGTAATATTAAAAATCAGTTTGTGGAAGCAAGAAACCATATGGAATCTTTTGTTGATGGAGAACTAAAAAGTAAATCAGAGATGAAGGAGGCACGTGCGTTTCTTGAAAATGCAATGGAAGGAATAAAGAAAGCCGAGGGAGAATTTGCAGAGAGAAAAGTTCAAGCGGCTACTCATAGAAATTGATTTTAATTGCACAGGCTTAAGACATATTGCCCTCACCCAAACACAGTGCTATACTTAAATCACTATAAAAGGAAAGAGGTTGTCACCTATGCCCAGAACAAAAGGCAGCAAAAACCGTCTCAAACCCAATACCAACTATTCAACCCAGATTGCAGAGAAGCAGGAAGCTATCACTTCCCTGACTGCTGAGATCGCATCCATCACTGCCAACATTGACACTTAGAAGGCTGATCTGAAAGAGAAGAAGACTGCTCTGAAGAAGGCCGAAAAAGAAGTGGCATCCCTGGAATCGAAGAAGGCAAAGGCAGATGCTAAGGTCGCTGAAGAAGCGAAGAAGACCGAAGCAGAGGCTGTGCTGAAGAAGCTGCCGGCCAGCGGCATGGGGGCGGGTGAAATCCTCGAAAAACTGAAATAAGATCGGCCGTGTGGACAAACTGAACTCCAGAAGTTCACACGGTTTTTTTGAAGGTCACTATATAGTTTATAACGGAAATAAAAGAAATGGAGTGTGACATAGAATGAATTTATCAAAAATACATCATATTGCAATCATCGTATCTGACTATGAAGCAGCTAAGGATTTCTATGTGAACAAGCTGGGATTCTCTGTCATCAGAGAAAACTATCGCCCAGAGCGTAAAGACTGGAAGCTGGATCTGCGTGTTAACGAACACACGGAGCTGGAGATTTTCGCTGAGAAAAACCCGCCGATGCGTGTGAACCGACCGGAGGCCTGTGGGCTACGTCACCTTGCGTTCTGCGTTGAGAGCGTGGAGCAGACAGTGAATGAACTGGCGGAGGTAGGCATTGAATGTGAGCCAATCCGCGCGGATGATTACACCGGCAAGAAGATGACTTTCTTCCACGACCCGGATGGACTGCCACTGGAGCTGCACGAATGATTATGGGAGAGAAAAGAGCTTATAAACCCCGGAAGCCCGGTGGTGGTCGGAAGAAGCTAAAGCCGGAGTACGATGGCGGGAAGAATCTGAAAGAGCAGATGGATGCTGCTGTGGCACTTTATGGGGAGGAATGCTCCCTCCAATCCATCGCAGATGCGCTGAACCTTAACCCTATCAAAGTAAGAAAGCTCCTCATCACGGCAGGTGTGTATGAATCAGAAGTGGCGGAGAAGGTGCAAGCTACCTTTGAAGAATACCGTGAAACACAAGACTACAAAACCTCCATACTCTCAACTGCAAACACCCTGAAACTTTCCAAAGCCTCTGTTACTTCGTATCTGCCATATCAGAAAGGCGTGTACTTCCCAAGTACAGAAAAGGAGAAAATCAGTGTTGGGGCAGAGCGGCAGCGGAGATACAGAGCAATGAAGCGATGGAGGGCTAATCCGACAGAAGAAAACTTCTGGGGCGTGGTTGTGTCCTATGCCGGGGTAGGATTTAAAACCTACTCCGGGTTGCCATTCTCTTACGAAGTGCGGAAAGGCAGGAACGGTGAGTACACGAAAGAGCTGTGGATCGACCGCCGGGAGAAAAGTAAGAGTTTGGCATGGAGTTCTATAGTTTTGGCGCTGAAGAATATTAAAGGAGAAGTTGTAGACCGCCCGAAAGCTTTGGGCGATATCCGGGGCGTGACCTACATATACGGAATGTTCTATCGGTTCGGACTGATCGATGTGCCGGACAAGGTAAAGGAGAAGATGGGGCAGCCGAAAAACCGCAAAAAATAGGTTGCTATGTACAGAAGTGTGCGGTAATATGTGCCGTAACTGAGGAAATGAATCTCAGTTGAGAAACAGAATCATTGCCAATATGAATACGTCGCTCTTTATCGCCTTTACCATATATGAGGATGCTCCCATCATGTAAATTTATATCTTCGTTTTTTAATGAGCAAAGCTCAGAAATTCTCATACCGGTAGTAAATAACAGTTCGGATACGGCTGCATCGCGCAATGCATTCCTTTTCTGATAATTAGTTTTAGCGTTGTCCCGCTGTGTATAAATCATAGTAAGAAATTTTTCTACTGTATGTAGTGGGATAATTTTGGGTAATATGGTAGGTTCACGAAAGTGCACCTGTATTTTGGTGAAGAGATTTATTGCGAGTAGTTCTTTGTATTCCAGATAATGGAAGAATGCTTTTATTGAGGCTATTTTTTTTTACGGTTTTGGGTTTATATTGTTGGTGGAGCCTGGCAATATAATCCTCTAGAGCGTTTGTTGTGATTTCAGTTATTTTTTCAAGAGGTGGTTCCTCAGAGAATTGTCGCAAGTCAATCCGATATGCTTTTAAAGTCTTTTCATCCAGACATTTTTGTGTCCTGCAGTATTCCAAATAGTTTTCAGTAAGTGTTTGTAAGTTTTCCATGATGTTCTCCTTTGTTTGGCGTTTTTAAAATAAATTGATAAAATTATATAGTATACAAAAGTTCTTTTCTTTACAAAAAGTACCTTTATGATACCAGTCTGAAATCCGATGAGCACGGACCTTTTTCAGATGCTCAATTTTTGAGTGTCCATTTTCAATGTTTGATAAGATTTTCAAATATATAAGATATTTTTAATGTTATTTAACAAAAATGGTTTACTTTTGGAAAAATAGTGGTACTATAGACTTATAACAAAACTGTTTTAATAGTAGTTTAGAGGAATGATAAATATGGAAACATACAGACGACAAATAAAATTTTGCTATTACAAAGTAGCAAAGATAGAGATTAATGAAAATGAGCAGTCACATGTTGTAGGCAAATTTAATTTGGCCGAGTGGCTCATGAGTATGAAGAGTAAAGCTCTCGTACAGCGTAATGTGAAGCTTTCCGATTGTGTTGTGAATTTAGGGGAATATAGATTTGATAGTGAAACCGAAATATATGCTATTAGAGCTTATAAGCTTAGAGATGCTAATATTCCATCTAAGCTAAAAGAAGGAGAGGATGCGACTCCGATTCCGCTGGATCCTGATGAATATATTGGAGAAGATATAAATTTTTTATATGATCGGAAAAGAAGTATTTGTATGTTACAACAAAACAGAATGTCAATAGGTGTCAGTAGACTTGCTGAATGGATAAATCAGATTTGTCCAATGGAAAATTATAAAGTTGCTTTTATTCCTATATCAGACAAATTTGATGCAAATAGAATTGGTAACAGACTGGTTCGAACAATCGAGGTCTCGTTTGCTAATTTAGAACCCGACAACAGAAATGGGAGTCTGGCGCAGATAATAAAAAGTGTAAATAAATATAATGGAACCACTGCCAAAATTACAATAAGTGTCGGACGTGAAAAAACAGCAGAATTGGATAAAGTGAGTATTGCTGATTTGATAAATGATGTACAAGATAATCCGGGAATGATAAATAGTGCAAAAATCAAATTAAAGAGTGATACGTCATATAGTGATGATGATAAACCGAGGGTTGAAATAGTAGATTTGCTTGAGAATGCTATACATGACTATATTGCTTTTGACATAGAAAGTAAACGCACCATAGCGAGTACTCCTTAAATTTTACAGCCGTCATCCCTGGCGACTGTATGTTTGATATTTTATTTTCTGATATGTGCTGGAAGATTCTCAGACCATGGTAACAAATCTTCTAGGAAGCTACGGTCTGTATCTTCCATATGCTTTGGTATCTCCTCCAAGAGATACTCAAAATAATCATATGGTTTAAGATTATTAGCTTTTGCTGTTTCAGCAATACTATATATCATGGCTGATGTTTTGGCACCATTGATTGTATCAATCATCTGCCAGTTCTTCTTGCCTACACAGAAACCTCTGATAGCTCGCTCACTTGCATTATTATCGATTGGTACATCGCCATCTGTGAGGAATACCTTGAGGTATTTTTCCTGGTTTAATGCATATTTAAATGCATCCTGAAGCTTACATGAGCCCGATACATTTGCCTGATTTTGTTTTAGGTACATAAACAAGGCATCCACAAGCGGTTTGATTATTGCCTGTCGTTGCTCAAGTCGTTCATTGGAAGTCAGATCCTTTAGCTTACCTTCTTCCCGGTAGATTGCCTGAATCTGCTTCATGGCAATGTATGATACGGTTCCTTTTTGGGATCCCTTTGGAATCACTTGTAGAGCCTGCTCGAATCGGCGTCTCATGTGAACCCAGCAGCCCGCAATGGTTAGGTTTTCTTTCTCTTTTTCAAGAGTGTGATAGACCTGATATCCATCGGTCACACAGATTCCACTGAAATCCTTTAGGAATTCTCTAGGATGTGAGGCATTTCTGGTGAGCTGATAATCATATAGGATTATCTGTTGTTCAGGATTCATATACCCTGAACGGTAGACCCACATATAGCTCTTGCTACCTGCAGCTCGGCCATCCTTGTTTACGAGAACCGGAGTTTCGTCGGCCTGGATTACATGATAGTCATAGATTAGCTTATGCAGATAATCATACATAACTGATATGTAGGTCTCACCAAGACGGATCATCCAGTTGGCCATGTTTTGGCGGGTGATTGCCAGACCATAGCGTTCAAACTCTTTTTCTAATCGATAAAGAGGAAACGCATTTACATACTTACCATTCATGATAGCTGCAGCAATAGATGCTGATACAGGACTTCCTTTAAGAAGAGCCTTTGGATAATCAGCTTTCACTATACGATTATCCTTCTTGCTGGCATATACACCTACATGATGCTCTGTAACTATGACCTTTGCCGGGATAAATTTATATCGCTTTGAGATTGCATCTGGAAGCTGCTTCCAGCCATTCTCACCGAACTCAGCAATAAGCTCTTCTTCTGTCATGTAGTGATTAACACGATTTACAGGAAGACCTGACATATCAGCTTCCTTTTTGCCAACCTTTTTCTTTCCGCGTGGCTTAGGCTCCAGGTCTTCTGGCTCCTCGGCGGATAGATCGCATACTGCTTCAGATTCATTAAAAAATATGATGTTTCCATCTACTTCCATAAATGAAATCTGGTCAGTATTATCCATCTTTTCGGAAGAACGTCCGAAGCGGGCATTGTTGGAAAGAATTATCTGTTCCATCATGCGCTGCAGCTTGTCGTTACCAGATTGAACCTCTTTTGTTAGCTGCTCAATCTGATTTACGGCTTTACTCAACTCTTCCTGCTGATTGAGAAACATTTGTATAATAATCGACTTGTCTACTGTATTAAGTTGTTCTTCTGTGTACTTAATTGCCATAATGGAACCTCTCTTTTTACTAGTTCTATTATAGCGTATTGCCTTGAATTATGCCAATTTAAGGCATTTAACCAATAGGCATTTTGACGGTGGATAACACCTCTGAGAAACTGAATATTTCCAGTTTTTCAGAGGTATTATCCACGAAATTAATAATGATTGTGTAATTCAGATGACTTATTACACTATCTGTATTCTGTTCGTGGATAAGTGCCGGTAACAATTAAATATGCTCCATAATGAAGGATTTTATTTTCTACGTATTGCACAAAACTAAATGGCTCTAGGCGGGTTAGTAAGCTCTGTGATAGGGCGCTTTGCAACAATGGAGAAGCCTTCCATGAGAAGTTTGTATTGTTCTGAGGTAATCTCAAGGGCCTCTGCTGTATTACGAGGCCAGCTGAATGCTCCGACATCAAGTCTCTTGTAGAGAAGCAGAAAGCCGTCACCTTCCCATAGAAGGCCTTTGATTCTGGTATTCTTTTTGCCGCAAAATAGAAACAGGGTGTCCTTATCATATGGATCCAGCTGGAACTGAAAACGGATAATGTTTGCCAGGCCCTCAATTCCACGCCTAAGATCCGTTTGTCCGCAGGCTATATATATTTTTTTGAATCCAGTTGCATTATTAAGCATGCTTCATCACTCCTATTAACTTTAGTAGAAAAGCTTCTGATACTGATTCAGATATTTCAATCTTAAAGTTGGGACATGATATCACAGCTGCTGGCTTGTCTTCACATGAGTATTTGGTAACTGGTAATTCAACAAAAGCTGGCATAGCGGGCTCTGATGATACTGAGAGTTCAGAGGATTCAGCTGATATCTGACATGATTCCAGGCATCTGTCCTGAACCTTTTGTAAGCGTGTTGCAAATGTAGACTGCGCAATTCCCCGTGTTTTACACCAGGCGGACATGCTCATGCCATCTGGCCTTTCATTGTACTCTTTAACCTGTTGAATCCACTGTTGGAAGCGGATTTCACGTTTTACTGAAGTAGATTTACCCATTTAATTTTGACTCCTTACGATTTATTCGACGTAATCGGCGAATTCGACGAATTCGGCGAAAATACCGATTACCTTCGTAAGCTAATTATCTAGGAAAATAGGCAGGTCTACAAGAGTACCACCTATGGAGCGTTTACGCTCTATTATCATGCGTGGAACAGTGATATCATCCCACAGAACGTGAAGTACATTCTGATAGAAAAAACGGATGGCTGAATTATAAAGGTTGAGGGTGGTCGCTTTCAGACCATCGTCCTTCTTGGCAAGAAGAAAGTCCCTGACATCCTGACAGGTAAGCTCTTCCGGGTGCTTTTCCATGTAATTAAGGAAATAAGAAACATAGTTTTTGTAGCAGTTAATGGAACGCTCTTTAAGGTTACGGATTTTTCCAGCTTCCTCAAGCTGTAATAAATATTTTTCGTACATAATAATTCCTCCATGTAAAGTCAGTAATTTCGGGTATCACTGCTTACATGGAGGTGCATTGGAATAATAAAACCGCTTGCTAAAAGAACGGTTAGGTGTTAATCTTTTCATAGGCAGTGGTAATGTCGATCCTGTTTGATTGTTGGTTGTGGTGACTTAACAATACTACTTGTAGGACTTGGTTTCCACTGCTTTTTTATTTAGGAGTAGAAAACTGCGCCACAGCCTTGGCAGGCCATCGCGCAGCGATTTTGTTCAATTCCAGTTTGCAAAACTGACCAAAAATACAATCAGTTCGTAAAAGTATGATTTTACGAACTGGTTTTTGTGTATTTACGGCATTCTTTTTTGTATACGAACTTTTTGGTGTGAAAAAGCTGGTATTCGGCTGAGGTATTGAAAGAGCTGGGATTGAAATGAGGGAAGTGGATAAATGTTTTGATTGACGAAATAACCTATACATGATAGTATAAATCCAAAGATGATGGTCTATCAGAGAGACTGTTATATATCTTCAAGTTTAAAAAGATAAATTTCAATAATTTTTCAAAAATCAGAATCGACAATTCATGACAAATCAACCCTGAATCGGGGAACGTTTCTCATAGAAAAGAACTACAAAAAATAAGAAAATAAAAACGGAAAACCATTGTCTGTAGTATAAGTATTTGTTATTATGAAGTAAATAGAGGATATTTTACAAAGTAAAGCTTAATCTATAGAATCTGCCAGTGGCGGGCCTCTGTAGATACCAAGGTATACAAAAGGAGAATGAAAAAATGAAAAAAGAAGACATGTCCTGTATCG
>ERZ780046.722-NODE-722-length-13306-cov-8.137650_pt1 | contig 13306 bp, 6 predicted proteins | sample MGYA00511848_ERZ780046 | MGnify/ENA primary metagenome ERZ780046 (study PRJEB29588, sample SAMEA2147983) | human gut metagenome | biome: human gut; feature: human-associated habitat; material: faeces | place: Denmark | collected 2008/2010 ...
CCTTGAGGCCAATCAGCGGGTCGATCTTGCCCTTGATGGCGGCTTCGGTCAGCACGCGGTTCGTCTCCTGGAAAGACGCGGCGGACAGGAAGGAATCGGTCGCCAGAGAAGCACGGGTGATGCCCAGCAGCACACGCTTGACGCTCGCGGGCTTGAGGTCGCGGGCAATCGCGGGAGAGCCGCCGGACACGCGGATGCGCTGGTTGATTTCCTCCAGCTCGTCCGCCTCGACAAGGCTGCCAATCGCCAGCCCCGTGTCGCCGCCGTCTTCCACGCGCAGCTTGGTGGATTCCAGCACCTTCATGTTGGCTTCCTCCAAGTGGCTGCGGTCAACCAGCGAGCCGGGCAGCAGCTCGGTGTCGCCGTTGTCCTCGACGCGCACCTTGCGCAGCATCTGGCGGACAATGATTTCGATGTGCTTGTCCGCCACGGCCACGCCTTGCAGACGGTACACGGACAGAACTTCCTTCAGCAGGTAGTCCTGCACCGCGCTCTGACCCAGAATGCGCAGCAGGTCGTGCGGGTTGATGGAGCCTTCGATGAGGATGTCGCCCGCTTCCACATGGTCGCCCTCCTGCACGCGCAGGCGGCTGCCGTAGGTGACGGGGTAGGTCTTCTGCTCGAACTCCGCAACGCTGGAGGTGACTTCGACCTCGACGACGCCCACGCCCTTGGTGTTAATCATCGTGACCGTGCCCGCCAGCGTGGACTTGATGTCCGTTGTCTTGGTGGACTTGGTGCCGTCCTTGGCGACCTTCGCCTTCGTCGCGCCGGAAATCAGCACATCGCCCTGACGCACCACCTGACCGACCTGCACAGCAACCGTGCCGGAAGCAGCCTTGTGGGTGTGACGCGCGTAGTTGCCCGCGTCGGCGGTGATGACCAGCTCGTTCTTGTTGCGGTTGGTCTGGTGGATGGACACCGTGCCGCTGATGTCGGACAGAACCGCTTCACGCTTGGGCTTGCGCGCCTCGAACAGTTCTTCGACGCGGGGAAGACCCTGTGTAATATCCTCGCCCGATGCGATACCGCCCGTATGGAAGGTACGCATGGTCAGCTGTGTGCCGGGTTCGCCGATGGCCTGCGCCGCGATAACGCCGACCGCCTCGCCGCCATCCACCTTGCCGCCGTGCGCCATGTTCTGGCCATAGCAGCGGGCGCAGACGCCGTTGCGCGTGCAGCAGGTCAGCACGGAGCGCACAAACACGCTCTTGATGCCCGCGTCGCAAATTGTCTTCGCCTTGGCGTGGTCAATCAGCTCATTCTGGTGGACAAGCACTTCGCCGGTCGCCGGATCGGTGATGTCGGCAGCAGCCGTGCGGCCGCGCAGACGCTCCTCCAGCGATTCGATGGACTGCTTGCCGCTGAGCAGTTCGGTAACATGCACGCCGCGAATTGGCAGACCGCGCTGCAGGAAGCAGTCTTCCTCGCGGACGATAACTTCCTGCGAAATATCGACCAGACGGCGGGTCAGATAGCCAGAGTCAGCGGTTTTCATAGCCGTGTCGGACAGAGCCTTACGGGAACCGTGAGAAGATAGGAAGAACTCCTGCACGTTCAGACCCTCGCGGAAGTTTGCACGAATGGGCAATTCCACGGTCTTGCCGGTCGGAGACGCCATCAGGCCGCGCATACCAGCCAGCTGCGACACCTGCGCGGCAGAACCGCGGGCGCCGGAGTCGGTGAACATGCGAATCGGGTTGAAAGGATCGAGGTTCGGCAGAATCTGGTCACGCAGGGTGTTCGTGCAGGTGTTCCACAGATTGATGACGCGGCTGTAACGCTCGTCCTCGCTCAGCAGACCTTCCGCGAACATCTCGTTCACATGGGCGACCTTCTTGTCCGTTTCGTCGAGCAGCTGCTGCTTCATCGGCGGAATCTTAATGTCCGCAACGGAAACGGTCAGCGAACCGACGGTGGCGTACTTGTAGCCAAGCGCCTTAATCGCGTCCAGCACCAGTGCGCACTTGTGCTCGCCCTGAGAGCGGAAGCACATATCGACGATGTTGGACAGCTGCTTCTTGCCGACCAGCTGATCGACTTCCAGCGCGAACATGTCATCAAGGCATTCACGCTTCTTGAAGCCAAGGTTCTGCGGCAGCGCATCGTTGAAAATCAGGCGGCCAAGCGTGGTATCGATGATTTTGCTGCCCTTTTCGCCGTTGAATTCGCGCTCAATGCGTACTTTAATCGGGCTTTGCAGGGTAATCTGCTCCAAGGCATACGCCATATGCGCTTCGTCCGGATTGCGGAAGACGCGGCCGGCGCCCTTGCCGTTGGGGTTTTCAATCGTCAGGTAGTAGCAGCCGATAACCATGTCCTGAGAAGGAGAAATAACCGGCTTGCCGTCCTGCGGCTTCAGGATGTTGTTGTGCGCCAGCATCAGGAAACGGGCTTCCGCCTGTGCTTCCAGAGACAGCGGGACGTGAACAGCCATCTGGTCACCGTCGAAGTCGGCGTTGAAAGCGGTACAAGCCAGCGGGTGCAGTTTAATCGCCTTGCCGTCAACCAGAATCGGCTCGAACGCCTGAATGCCCAGACGGTGCAGCGTCGGCGCGCGGTTGAGCAGCACGGGGTGATCCTTGATGACATCTTCGAGGATGTCCCACACCTCCGGCTTCATCTTTTCCACGGCGCGCTTGGCGCTCTTGACGTTCATGCCCTTGTTGCGCAGCTGCAGCTGCTGCATGACGAAGGGCTTGAACAGCTCCAGCGCCATTTCCTTGGGCAGACCGCACTGATGCAGCTTCATTTCCGGGCCGACGACGATAACGGAACGACCGGAATAGTCAACGCGCTTGCCCAGCAGGTTCTGACGGAAACGGCCCTGCTTGCCGCTCAGCGTGTGAGACAGGCTGCGCAGCGCGCGTCCGCCGGGGCCAGTGACCGCACGACCGCGGCGACCGTTGTCAATCAGCGCGTCCACGGATTCCTGCAGCATACGCTTCTCGTTGCGGACGATGATTTCCGGCGCGCCCAGTTCCAGCAGGCGCTTCAGGCGGTTGTTGCGGTTGATAACGCGGCGGTAGAGGTCATTCAGGTCAGACGCGGCGAAACGGCCGCCGTCCAGCTGGACCATCGGGCGCAGATCCGGCGGGATAACCGGCAGGACGGTCAGCACCATCCATTCGGGCTTGTTGCCGCTGGCGCGGAATGATTCGACAACTTCCAGACGCTTCACGGCGTGCGCACGCTTCTGCCCTTCGGTGTCGCGGTTGCGCTCCTTGCTCGTCAGGGTTTCGATTTCCGCCTTCAGTTCAGCGCTCAGCTTGTCCAAATCCAGCTCGCGCAGCATCGTCTGCACGGCTTCGGCACCCATCATCGCCTTGAAGCTGCCGCGGTCGGGCTTCTCCATGATGGCGCGGTACTGGTCGTCGTTAATCAGGTCATGCAGGGCGACGTTGGTCACGGCGGTGTTGCCGGGATCAAGGACGATAAAATTCGCGAAATACAGCACCTTATCCAGCACACGGGGGGACAGCTCCAGCAGCATACCCATACGGCTGGGGATTCCCTTGTAATACCAGATATGGCTCACGGGCGCAGCAAGTTCGATATGACCCATGCGCTCGCGGCGAACCTTGGCGCGCGTGACGGACACGCCGCACTTGTCGCACACGAGGTTCTTGTCCTTCGGACGGATGCGCTTGTGCTTGCCGCAGGCGCACTCCCAGTCCTTCGTCGGGCCGAAGATGCGCTCGCAGTACAGACCGTCTTTTTCGGGCTTCAGGGTACGATAGTTGATGGTTTCGGGCTTGGTGACTTCACCATGAGACCACTGCCGAATCTGCTCAGGAGAGGCCATGCCGATCTGGATGGCGTCAAGATTGGTCAGCTCAAACAAAAGGGTTCACACTCCCTTCATTGTAACACCGGTGTATGTCCTGTACGGGAAAGCCATCAGCCGGAAGGGGATTCCTGTCCGGCTGATAGGCTCATGTGTCAATTACTGATCGTCGTCATCCAGATTCATGTCGTCAAAGCCCAAATCGTCCAGACGCATGGTGTCCAGATCGTCGTTTTCCTCGTCGTCATCGAAGGAGAGCGGAATCGACAAATCGTCGTCCTCGCTGTCGGAATCCAAATCGTTCAGCGGGAAGTCGTTGTCCGGGAAGTCGTTGCTGATGGCATCGGCGTCCTCGTCCTCCGGTAGCAGCGTCGTGAGCGATTCCTGCTTGTCCTGTTCGGGCGCATTGTTCTTGCTCGGCGGCGCCATGTCCTCCGGGTCAAGTTCGGGAATCTCAATCACGTTGCGGTCGCGGTCAAGCACCTTGATATCCAAGCACAGCGCCTGCAGTTCTTTAATCAGCACCTTGAAGGATTCCGGCACGCCCGGGGCGGGGATGTTCTCGCCCTTGATGATGGCTTCGTAGGTCTTGACGCGGCCCACGGTATCGTCGGACTTCACGGTCAGGATTTCCTGCAGGGTGTTCGCCGCGCCGTAGGCTTCCAGCGCCCAGACTTCCATTTCGCCGAAGCGCTGACCGCCGAACTGCGCCTTGCCGCCCAGCGGCTGCTGCGTGACCAAGGAGTACGGACCGACGGAGCGGGCGTGCATCTTGTCGTCAACCAGGTGGTGCAGCTTCAGGAAGTACATGACGCCGACAGTAACGGGGTTCTCGAACCAGTTGCCGGTACGGCCGTCGCGCAGGCGAATCTTGCCGTCCAGGAACAGGCGGCGACCTTCTTCATCCAGATTCAGGCGGAGCGGACGACCATTGTGGAAGTAGCTCTGCATCATCCGCGGGTTGCTCTCATCCACCGGCTTGGCCATCGTGTCGGCAGCCATTTCGAGGCATTCGCGGATTTCCGGGTAGGTTGCACCGTCGAAAACCGGCGTGGCAATGTGCCAGCCCAGCGCGCGGCAAGCCAGACCCAAGTGCACTTCCAGAACCTGACCGATGTTCATACGAGACGGAACACCCAGCGGGTTCAGCACGATTTGCAGCGGCGTGCCATCGGGCAGGAAGGGCATGTCCTCCTCGCGCAGGACGCGGGAAACGACACCCTTGTTGCCGTGACGGCCGGACATCTTGTCACCGACGGAAATCTTACGCTTCTGGGCGATGTAGACGCGAACCATCTGCTGCACGGACGGGGACAGCTCATCGGAATGCGCACGGTCGAAAATCTTCACATCGACCACAACGCCCCATTCGCCGTGCGGCACGCGCAGGGAGGTGTCACGCACCTCGCGCGCTTTTTCGCCGAAGATGGCGCGCATCAGGCGCTCTTCGCTCGTCAGCTCGGTTTCACCCTTGGGCGTGACTTTGCCGACCAGAATGTCGCCTGCGCGAACTTCCGCACCGATGCGGATGATGCCGCGCTCATCGAGATCCTTCACCGCGTCCTCGCCGACGTTCGGGATATCGCGGGTGATTTCGTCCGGCCCCAGCTTGCTTTCGCGGGCTTCGCATTCAAATTCCTCCATGTGGATGGAGGTGTAAATGTCTTCCTTAACCAGCTTCTCGGACAGCAGGACGGCGTCCTCGTAGTTGTAGCCTTCCCAGTTCATGAAGCCGATGAGGGCATTGCGACCCAGCGCGATTTCGCCCTTTTCGGTGGACGGGCCGTCCGCCAGCAGGTCATCCTTGCAGATGCGCTGACCCGCGGAGACGACCGGGCGCTGGTTGGCGCAGTTGGACTGGTTCGTGCGGGCAAACTTGGTCAGGTGGTAGACGTGGCGTTCGCCCAAATCATCACGGACGACGATGGTGTTGCCGTCCACCTTCTCGACCACGCCGTCTTCACGCGCCAGAATTTCCACGCCGGAGTCGTGACCAGCCTTGAATTCCAGACCCGTGCCGACATACGGCGCTTCCGGAACGAGCAGCGGCACAGCCTGACGCTGCATGTTCGAACCCATCAGGGCGCGGGTGGCGTCGTCGTTTTCCAGGAAGGGAATCATGCCCGTCGCAATGGAAACGACCTGACGCGGCGACACGTCGATGAAGTCAACCTGATCGCCCGGAACCTGCACATATTCGGTCACTTCGCGGACGGTAATCATGTCGTTGACGAAGCAGTTGTTCTCATCCAGCGGCTCGGTGGCCGTCGCAATGCGGTACAGGTCTTCTTCATCAGCCGTCATGTAGACGTGCTCGTTGGTGACGCGGCGATGCTCCTTGTCCACGCGGCGGTACGGCGCTTCAATAAAGCCGTACTCGTTGATGCGGGCGTAGGTCGCCAGAGAGCCGATCAGACCGATGTTCGGGCCTTCAGGCGTTTCAATCGGGCAGATACGGGAATAGTGGGAATAGTGTACGTCGCGAACCTCGAAGGAGGCGCGGTCACGGTTCAGACCGCCGGGACCCAGAGCGGACAAACGGCGCTTGTGAGTCAATTCAGCCAGCGGGTTGTTCTGGTCCATGAACTGCGACAGCTGGGAGGAACCGAAGAATTCCTTAATCGCCGCCGTCACGGGACGGATGGAAATCAGGGAATCGGGCTGATAGTCGGTCGAACCGTCCTGCGCGCTCATGCGCTCGCGGACGTTGCGCTCCATGCGGCTCAGCCCTGTGCGGAACTGATTCTGCAGCAGCTCGCCGACACTGCGCAGGCGGCGGTTGCCGAGGTGGTCAATGTCGTCCGTCGTGCCGATGCCGTAGGGCAGACCCAGCAGATAGCTGATGGAGGCCACCATGTCGTCATCGGTGATGTGCTTGGGCACGAGGTGCTGCACGTTGTCCGCAATCACCTGCTTGAGCTGCTCTTCTTCCACATCCTCGCCCAAGCCGTCGATAATCGCCTTCAAAGTGGGCAGGTGCACCATTTCGAGGATGCCGACTTCCTTGGGGTCAAAGGGCAGATACTCCGCCGCATCCACGAAGTTGTTGCCGATGACGATGCGCTTTTCGCCTTCGCAGTCCACCACAACGCGGTTGACGCCGGCGTTCTGCACACGGCGTGCGGTTTCAAGGTCAATCACCTGACCCGCGCGGAACATCACTTCGCCCGTACGGGGGTCAATAATGTCCTCAGCGATGATATGCTTGTTGATGCGGGTGGCAATGGACAGTTTCTTATTGAACTTGTAGCGGCCCACGCGCATGACGTCGTAGCGCTTGGGATCGTAGAACAGCGACTTGAACATGTTCGTCGCGCTCTCGACGGATTCGGGCTCGTCCGGCTTCTGCTTCTTGTAGATAATCAGCAGCGCCTGTTCACGCAGGGTGCGCACCGCGCCGCCGCGATCCTTGCTTGCTTCCGCCACGGTGGTGTCCTTCGCCATCGTCGCTTCCAGCCGCTTGTCGTTGCCCAGCAGATTGCGGATGTCGTCGTCCGTTTCGTAGCCCAGCGCGCGCAGGAGCGTGGTCAGGCAGAGCTTGCGGGCGCGGTCAAGGCGAACCCAGATGATGTCATTGGAGTCCGTCTCATATTCCAGCCACGCGCCGCGGTTGGGGATAATCTGGCTGGAGTAGAGCGGCACACCCGCTTTGTCCAGCGTGCGGGTATAATAGCAGCCCGGCGAACGAACCAGCTGGGAGACGATGACACGGTCAGCACCGTTGATGACGAACGTACCGTTTTCCGTCATCAGGGGGAAGTCACCCATGTAGACATCGGTTTCCTTAATTTCGGAAGTCTCGCTGTCGTACAGGTGGACGTGAATGTTCAGCGGCGCGGCGTAGGTCATATCCCGCTCGCGGCAGCGCTCCACGGAGTTCTTCGGCTCACCCAGAGAATAATCCGTGAAGGTCAATTCCAGATTGCCGTTGTAGTTGGTGATGGGCGAGGCGTCTGCCAGAACCTCTTTCAGGTCGGTTTCGAGGAACCGCTGATACGACCTCTTCTGCACCTCAATCAGATCCGGCATTTCCAGACCTTCGTTGATGCGGGAGAAGCTCATGCGTTTCCGGAGCTTACCCATTGCAACCTCATGCGCCATGATGTATGATCACCCCTTCATCAGTCAAAACCAGCATCCTCTGCTTGGTGAAAACGTGCGTTTTTTTCGCCGCTTTGCAGGAATTTTGGCGAAAAAGCGCGAAAATGTATGGCAGTCGAAAATTCCCGCTTGCATTTTTCCGCGTTTCCGTGTACAATACAAGCGCAGGAAAAATCAACAGTATGCAAAGATACTGATGCAATTTAAAATTCTAACATACATATCCCGGAATGTCAAGGGGGAAGTGCACCTTTTTTGTTGGAAATGTATGGAAATACGACACTGGAGGTATGAAATGATGGCGTGGTGGAAACGATTCGGCAGGCGTGCGGTGACACTTCTGCTGACGGTGCTGATGCTGCTGGGGGCGGCGGCGGGCGAGGGCACGGACAAGACGGTCATCAACCGTATCAACGCGCCGGATGTATCGGCGGATTTTACCTTTGCGGAGGACGCTGACCTGCTGGAAATCATCTTCCCGCAGATTCTGGACTGCGACGCGGCGTTTCTGCGCTGCGGCGGCGAGACGATGCTCATCGACTGCGCGACATCTGGACAGGCGCGGCGCATCCTGAACATGTTCAAGCAGCTGGGCATCACCCATGTGGACAAAATCGTCAACACCCACCCGCACGCCGACCACATCGGCGGATTCGCGGAGTTAATTAAGGAAATTACTGTGGATGAACTGTGGCTCTGCTTCCCGGCGGAGGAGACAGTGCACTGCGCGAACGCGATAAAGGCGGCGGAGCGTGCGGGTGTGGCGGGGCGGGCGGTTGTGGTGTGGCACCAGCTGACGCCGCGGACAGCGGGGTTGCGGGTGGGGAAGTTGGAAAAGCCGGAGTACCCCCGCCTCAACGACCGCTCGGCGCAAATCATGCTGACGTTTGGGCAGCGGAAGATCCTCTTTTCCGCCGATTTGGAGCAGAAGGGGCAGAATGGGCTGATTGAGAAGGTCGGCGCGGAGATGCTCAAGGCGGATGTGCTGAAGTACCCGCACCATGGCCTGCAGGCGCTGACACCGGAGTACCGCGCGGCGGTTTCGCCGGAGCTGGCGATTGTGACCTGCAATCAGCGCGAGACGGAAGGCAAGAAGTATATCCGGCGGACGGCGCTTGATACGGTCTGGACAGTGCCGGGATTCGTCCATCTGATGACGGACGGCGAGATGTGGGTGTGCGACCGCATTGTGTCGGATGTGAAATATTGACGCATATTATAATGGAAGCGATTCAGCGAGACAGTCGGCATTTTTTGACGGAATCAGCCGAGTCGGCGGAAAAACGACTCTCCCAAAAGGCGGCACAGGCTGCCTTTTTTCTTTTGGGAATCGTGTTTTGCGGGAGAAAGCCGCCGTGTGCCGCTCATTTGGGGGAATGAACAGGAAAGCGCTTTCATGGTGAACCGAGGAAAGAAAAATCAGCGGATGCTGTGCGCTTGTCCCCTCCCGAAAACGTGTTCATGAATATGGAACTTAAAATCGCAAAAAACGTTGCAAAAAACAGGGTTTGAGGCGCGAAAACCAGTTGACAAGCCGAGGTGAAAATGCTACAATGTACGAGTTGAGCGCTTGCTACGGCAAAGTGTGTCTTTTCGGTGCGCTTTTCTGCCGGCATTGAGCGGTCAGCCGAGAACAGCAACAGGAGGGATTTCAGCGTGGAAGACCTGAAAAATTCTGTCTCAAAAGCAGTTGGAACCAAGGCGGTCATGCGTGCGCTGAAAGCCGGTTCCGCCCAGCGGGTGTACGTCGCCCGCGACATTGACACCTTCCTTTACCAGAAGGTGACCCGCGCCTGCGAGGATGCGGGCGTGCCGATTCGCCGCGTGGATGAAACGAAGGCGCTCGGTGCGGCGTGCGGGCTGGACATTCCCTGCGCGGCGGCTGCCATCCTCAAGTAAGCCTCATTCTATTCCATTCGCCAAACAGTTTCCGAGGGTTGCGGAACTTTTGGACATAAATTTGGAGGTGCTCTCATGCCCACGATCAATCAGCTGGTTCGCAAGGGCCGCGAGAAGACGACGAACAAGTCTACCGCGCCCATTCTTCAGGGCTGCCCTCAGAAGCGCGGCGTTTGCCTGAGCGTCAAGACGATGACGCCCAAGAAGCCGAACTCCGCTCTTCGTAAGATTGCCCGTATTCGTCTGACGAACTCCATCGAAGGTACCTGCTACATCCCCGGCATCGGTCACAACCTGCAGGAGCATAGCGTTGTGCTGATCCGCGGCGGCCGCGTTCGTGACCTGCCTGGCGTTCGTTATCACATCATCCGTGGCGCGCTGGATACCGCCGGTGTGGCCAAGCGGATGCAGGCTCGTTCCCTCTATGGCGCAAAGCGCCCGAAGAAGTAAGCATCCGCCTGCTTCACAACATCCCTTTTGCAGCCTTCGGTCAGCCGGAGAACCGCTTTTGACGCACCAGCGCCTGCCTGTGGAACAGGGAAGACGCCCGCGCAGAAGCCGGATGCGGCTGGGTCGGCCTGAATCGTGACCGATGACGCGCGATGCTGACGCGCATTCCGACTGGGAGAGGATGACCCACATCCGGGGATGCTTCCGCAATCCACACTTTACGACTGACTATCACGTCTAATTGGAGGTATTTACTATGCCCCGTCGCGGTTTTGTACCCAAGCGCGAGGTGCTGCCGGATCCCGTACACGGGACCACGGTTGTGACCAAGCTCATCAATCAGATCATGCTCGACGGCAAGCGTGGCGTCGCTCAGAACGTGTGCTACGAAGCCTTCGATACCATCAAGGAAAAGACCGGCAAGGATGCCAACGAAGTGTTCCAGGCTGCTCTGGCCAACGTTGCGCCCTCTCTGGAGGTCAAGGCTCGCCGTGTTGGCGGCGCGACCTATCAGGTCCCGATTGAGATCCGTCCGGAACGCCGTCAGACGCTGGCCCTGCGCTGGCTGGTCATGTTCTCCCGCAAGCGCGGCGAGAAGACCATGGCGGAACGTCTTGCCGCTGAAATCATGGACGCTGCCAACAACACCGGCGCGGCTGTGAAGCGCAAGGAAGAAATGCACCGCATGGCCGAAGCGAACAAGGCTTTCGCCCACTATCGCTGGTAATGCGCCAACCTGCTGCCGCCGCATGAGCGCTTGATACGCCCGATGCCGCTGCAGCGCTGCTGAAAGGAGCAAACCATATGCCTCGCAGTCATCCCCTTGAGCGGGTGCGCAACATTGGTATCATGGCGCACATCGACGCCGGCAAGACGACCACCACGGAACGTATTCTGTTCTACACCGGTCGTGTGCACCGCATCGGTGAAACCCATGAGGGCTCTGCCACCATGGACTGGATGGTGCAGGAGCAGGAGCGTGGTATCACCATCACCTCCGCCGCCACCACCTGCCGCTGGCGCGACCCCCGCGACCCCAACAACAAGGATCGCACCTATCGTATTAACATTATCGACACCCCCGGTCACGTTGACTTCACCGTTGAGGTTGAACGTTCCCTGCGCGTGCTGGACGGCGCTGTGTGCGTCTTCTGCGCTAAGGGCGGCGTTGAGCCCCAGTCCGAAACCGTGTGGAAGCAGGCCGAAACCTATCATGTTCCGCGCATGGCGTATGTGAACAAGATGGACATCACTGGCGCGAATTTCTTCCGCGTGGTGGACATGATGAAGGAGCGTCTGCATTCCAACGCAGTTCCGATCCAGCTGCCCATCGGCGCTGAAAATGATTTCCGCGGCATCATCGACCTTGTGAAGATGAAGGCGGAGGTCTACTACGACGATGAAGGCAAGGACGTCCGCGAGGAAGAAATTCCTGCCGACATGATGGAACTGGCGGAGAAGTATCACGCCGAAATGGTCGAGAAGGTCGCCGAGACCGACGAAGTGCTGATGGAAAAGTTCTTCGAGGGCGAGGAACTCACCCAGGAAGAAATCAAGGACGCCATCCGCAAGGCCACCATCAACTGCACCATGAACCCCGTCTGCTGCGGCACTTCTTACCGCAACAAGGGCGTGCAGCCGCTGCTGGACAACATCGTCGAGTACATGCCCAGCCCGCTGGACATCCCCGCCATCAAGGGTACTGACCCCCATGACCCCGAAAAGGAAATGGTTCGTCACCCCTCTGACAGCGAGCCGTTCTCCGCGCTGGCGTTCAAGATCATGGTTGACCCGTTCGTCGGCAAGCTGGCGTTCTTCCGTGTCTACTCCGGCACGCTGACCGCTGGCAGCTACGTCATGAACTCCACCAAGCAGAAGCGCGAGCGTATGAGCCGCATCATGATGATGCACGCGAATCACCGCGAAGAAGTGGACTGCATCTACACCGGCGAAATCGGCGGCGCTGTGGGTCTGAAGGACACCACCACCGGCGACACCCTGTGCGATGAAAACAACCAGATTATTCTGGAGTCCATGGAGTTCCCTGACCCGGTTATTGAAGTCGCCATCGAGCCCAAGACCAAGGCTGGTCAGGACAAGATGACCATGGCGCTGCTGCGTCTGGCGGAAGAAGACCCGACTTTCAAGACCTACACCAATCAGGAAACGGGCCAGACCATCATCGCCGGCATGGGCGAGCTGCATCTGGAAATCATCGTTGACCGTCTGCTGCGCGAATTCAAGGTCGAGGCGACGGTTGGCAAGCCCCAGGTTACCTACAAGGCGACCATCCGCAAGACGGTCAAGGCTGAAGGCCGTTTCGTCCGTCAGACCGGTGGTCACGGCCAGTATGGTCACTGCTGGGTGGAGATTTCTCCGAACGAACCCGGCAAGGGCTACGAATTTGAATCCCGCATCGTCGGCGGCGTGATTCCGAAGGAATTCATCGCGCCTATCGACGCTGGTATTCAGGGCGCGGCCAAGAGCGGCTACGAAGGCTTCGAGCTTGTTGACTTCAAGGCGGCTGTTGTCGATGGTTCTTACCACGACGTTGACTCTTCTGCGCAGGCGTACGAAATCGCTGGCTCCATGGCTTTCAAGGCCGCACTGGAGAAGGCGAACCCCGTGCTGATGGAGCCGATGATGAAGGTCGAGATTATCGTGCCGGAACAGTACATGGGCGACGTCATGGGCAACGTGTCCAGCCGCCGCGGTCGTGTGGACGGCATGGAATCCCGCGGCCCCGACCAGATTATCCACGCCTATGTCCCGCTGAGCGAAATGTTCGGCTACACCACTGACCTTCGTTCCCGTACGCAGGGCCGCGGCATGTTCACCATGCAGTTCGACCACTACGAGGAAGTGCCGAAGTCCGTGGCGGAAAAGGTCATCGGCGAACGCGCGAAGAAGTAATTTTTTCGCCCATTACCTTTTGAAACAGGATTTTCCCTGCGGCGCCCAAGCGGATTCCGCCGCGCCGCAGGGTACGAAACGAATAAATTGGAGGGAATTTCCCAATGGCTAAGGAACGTTACGAGCGCAAAAAGCCCCACGTTAACATCGGCACCA
>ERZ780046.731-NODE-731-length-13232-cov-4.656143_pt1 | contig 13232 bp, 8 predicted proteins | sample MGYA00511848_ERZ780046 | MGnify/ENA primary metagenome ERZ780046 (study PRJEB29588, sample SAMEA2147983) | human gut metagenome | biome: human gut; feature: human-associated habitat; material: faeces | place: Denmark | collected 2008/2010 ...
GGGCGGCCGCCTGGTGATAATCCACCGCCAAAACGGGAACCGCAGGTTCCCAGCCGGTAGTGATCTGCGCAACCTGGGGCGTGCGTGCCATAATCATTCGTGCGGAATCCGCCAACCGGTGCAGTACCGCCGGATCGGGTCCGGAAAATTGCACTTCGATCGGGTATTTTTTGAACATGATATTATAACGCTTCACCTTGACGTACGCGTCGGGGTAACGGGCCGAAAGATCCTCCTGAATGACATCCATGTTTTCCACCAGCGATTCGGGCGATTCGAAATCGACGATCAATTCTCCGTAAGAGAGCGACGGCGTGGCGATACTGCGCACCAGATTATACCGTGCCGGCGTCCCGCCCACGGACGCAACAACGTTCCGGATTTCGGGACGAGTCTTAAGGTACGCTTCGATTTCCCGCAGGTCGGCGGCAACCCGTGTGGAGTTCGTACCTTCGGGCAATTTGTATTCGATATAGAGTTGGTCGTAAACCATATCGGGAAAGAATCCCTGCCGCACGTACCGGAATCCCCAGACGCTCAATCCGAGCAGAACGAGAATGACCGACAGGGCCGCGATACGGTGCCGCAAACCGAAGCGAAGCAGATCGCCGAAACGACGATACAACGTGCTGTCATACAGTTTACCGCTTCCCTCGGTCCTCGACGGTTGCTTCAAAAGCCGATTCGCCATCAGCGGCACGTGCACCAGAGCCAGGACCCAACTCAACAGCAGACTCGCCGCCAGCACGATAAACAGATCGCGCACATAGACGCCTGCCGTATCGGGCGAAAGGAAAACGGGCAGAAATGCGAGGATGGCAATGACCGTAGCTCCGAGCAACGGCATGGCGGTTTTACGACCGATGGCGCACATCGCTTCGCGGCGCGGCTTGCCCAGCTTCAGATCGACCAGAATACCATCTACTATGACGATCGCATTGTCCACCAGCATCCCCATTGCGAGAATGAACGCCGCCAGTGAAACCCGCTGCATCGTGCCGCCGGTCATACCCAGCAGCAGAAACGTGCCGATGACGATCGTAAGCAGACTGAATCCGATGATTACGCCGCTGCGGAACCCCATCGTAATCATCAGAATCGCGATGACGATCAATACCGATTCGACCAGATTGATGAAGAAAGTGGAGAGGGCCCCTGTTACCCGTTCGGGTTGATAGAAGACCTTGTGGCAAGCGACGCCTGCAGGAAAACGTTCCTCCTGTAATTCGGCGAGCCGCCGTTCGACCGCATTGCCGACCTTTACGATGTCGGTTCCCGAGGCGGCGGCTACGGCGATACCGACGGCACGTTCACCGTTATAGGTCATCGAATTGCGTACGGGTTCCGTATAGCCGCTCTCTACGGTCGCAATATCCCCCAGACGCAACTGGTCGTCTTCATGGCCCTGAATGACCATGTTGCGGATCTGTTCGACCGTACGCGACTTATCGGTGACCGTTACGCGCACGCGTTGATCCCCGTTGTCGTAGTAACCGGCATAGAAAGTGCCGTTTTGTCCGTTCAGGGTGGCGAGTACTTCCGTTGGCGAAATGCCGAGTGTCGCCATTCGGTCCGCACGCAGCGAAATATCGATACTCTCCTCGCGCTTTCCGTAAAGCTCCACCCGGGCCACGCCGTCGAGATCGGTCAATTCGCGCTGGATCAGTCCGGCATAGTCGGCGAGCTGTCTTTCGCTGAAGCCTTCGGCGGTCAGGGCGTAAAACATACCGTAAACCAGACTGAAATCGTCCTGAACCGTCACGGATGTACCGCCGGGCAACGACGCTTCCGCATCGGAAACCTTGTGCCGCAGCATATCCCAACACTGTTCGAGCCGGTCATCGGGCGTCGTACTTTTGAGTTCTACCTGTATGATGCAGAGGTCGTTGTACGACCAACTCTGCGTATTGTCCACCTCTCCGACGGTACGGATCGCCTTTTCCAGCGGGTCGGTCACTTCCAGTTCCATTTCGTGCGCCGACGCTCCCGGACGAACCCCGACCACCATGGCGATTTTTACCTTGACTTCGGGATCTTCGAGTTTTCCCATGTCGTAGGCCGATTTCAGACCGCCTACCAACAGTACCGCCAACAGAAAATAGACGAGCTTGCTGTGTCCGAAAGCCCATTTGCCCAAGTCGATCATAGCAGCCCTCCTTCATTGGTTTTCGACGGAGCAGGAAGCGGTGCGACCCGCTGGCCTTCCGTCAATTTATGAACTCCGGCCACGACGATCCGTTCGCCTTCGTTCAGACCATCCGCTATCGTCGCCGTTCCGTCCGTATGCAGACGGACTACTTCGACCCGTCGGCGTGCGATCGTCCCGTCCTGTCGGTAAATCCACACGTAACTCGTCTTGTCGCCGTTGCTGAACAGAGCCGATGCAGGAATCTCTACCGATGCCTCCGTTTCCTGCCGCATGGCGACTTCGACCGTTGCGTTCATGCCGGGTGTCGCCGCGATCTCCGTATTCACGGGCAGTGCCAACCGCACGGCGTAAAGCTGATTGGCATTGGCGCTCGGATCGACATGGAGCAGACGCAGCGGAATTTTTTGCCCTTGCAGAAAATCGAACACCGCCGCAAACGAAGCGATCTCCCGACGGCGAATGTAAGTCGATGCCGGAATGAAAAGTTCGACCTCGGGATTCTTGCCCGACAGGAACGTGATGACCGGCATTCCGGCCGCTACGACCGTCGGAGGGTCGAAGCGCCGACGCTTCACGTAGCCGTCGAAAGGAGCATACAGTTTCGTATCGGCCAATTGGTTGCGGGCGTTCTCGTATTTCGCCGTAATCTGTTGCAGCCCGTATCGCGCTTTGTCGTAAGCATCGGCGGTAGCGACGTTTTGGTCGTAAAGCGCCATTACACGTTCGGCTTCGGCCTTGATACTCAAATATTCGGCTTCGACCGCCTGTAACTGAAGTTCGTAATCGCGCGGATCCATTTCGGCAACAAGTTCACCCTGACGGACAAAAGCTCCGTCATCGACATAAATACGTTGCAAGGTTCCGGGTATCTTGAATGCGAGGTGAACTTCTCCGGCAGCCTGTACTCGGGCGGGAAATTCGAGAATATCACAGGTATTCGCTGTTTTTACGGTATCGATGCGCACGAGCGTTACCTGTTCCGTATGTTGCCGCTGCCCGCACCCGACCAGAAACAGCGTTGCCGCAGTCATTGCTATCACTAACTTATGTTTCATATGAAAAATATGTTTTTACAAAAATACAAAAATATCGGATAGCGACCGTTTCGGAAATAACTATTTCGCCGTTAGTTTATCCGATTTGCAGGATTTGCCAACGCCTTCTGTTCATTTTTTACACTTTTTGAGGGAATTTTATTTAGGGAAAGGAGACCGACATCCGTCCGAAGACTTCGGGAATAGGTTCGAACGTCTGGCAGATGCCGTGACCGGTCCGGCTCGCAGGCTGGAGGATCCCGCTTTCCGACCTGCTGCACCTGTTCTTGCCGGGTATTTTGGCATATAACTTGCCACGTTTCGGGCAAATACCAATTGTCTGACTTCCAAAATCGTAATATACATATATAGATGGCATCCGCCATTATCGGAATAATTTAATTTTATTGCTTATGAAAATTTTTCGACTTTTAATCGCAATGTTGCTGGCGGTTTCTGCGGCCTCGGTTTCGGCCCAGACCTACCAGATCCGTAAGGACAGCGTAAAGACCGGCGAATACTCTCCGACGGTTTATTTGGTTTCCGTCAATGCACCTCAACCGCCTGCAGACGAAGAGGCCTTGCTCGAAGCGGCCGTATTGAACCAACTGGCAATCGACAATGCCATTCGGGATTATATCGAAACCCATCATCCCGGTTTCCAGCAGGATGAACTGCCTCACTTCATCTTCGCCACCAAGCAGAACAAATTCTCTTTCTCGCTCGGCGGCCAGGTGACTCTGCGTGCGTCGTATGACTTCGACGGAATCTCCGGAGCACAGGATTTCATTCCGGCCACGATCGCCGTTCCCGGCACCTATGCCACCCGTCAGAAATTCGGCCTGGACGGAACTACCTCCCGCATATTTCTGAAGGCCATCGCCAATTCGAAAAAACTGGGCCGTGTCACCCTCTATTTCAGTACGGACTTCCGCGGCGGAGGAACCAACAGTTATACGCCCCGTATCCGGTCGGCTTACGTATCGTTCAAAGGGTTCACGTTCGGACGCGACGTAACGACGTTCTGCGACCTGAACGCCGCTCCCAATACGATCGACTTCCAGGGTCCCAATGCCTATAACTACTTTTTCTCGACGATGATCCGTTACGAGCATTCGATCTACCGCGATATTCTGAAATTCGGCGTTGCCGCCGAGCTACCGAACGTAAGCGGCACCTACGGCGATTCGTTCGCTTCGATTCCGCAGCGCGTACCCGATTTTCCGGTTTATATGCAGGTGAATTGGGGCCGGAACAAGGAGAGCCATTTCCGGGCATCGGCCGTTTTCCGCGATATGTATCTGCACAACGAATCGACGGGTAACAATACTTCGCTCTTCGGCTGGGGCGTCCAGGCCAGCGGAAATATCAAAGTAGCGGGTCCCCTGCAACTCTTCTTCAACGGTGTGTACGGCGAGGGCATCACTCCCTACATCCAAGATTTATCGGGCATCGGACTGGATTTTACACCCAATCCTCACAATCCGAGGAGTATTCAGACTATGCCGATGTACGGTTGGCAGGCGGCTGCGCAAATCGACCTCGTTCCGAACAAACTCGCCATTTCGGGCGGTTATTCCATGGCGGAGGTTTGCCGCAGGAACGGGGCCTATGCCGATGACGAATACCGTCGCGGTCAGTATGTCTTCGGCAATATTTTCTGGGATTTGGCCCCCTGCTGTCAGCTTGCGGCCGAATACCTGTACGGCACCCGCGAAAATATGGACGGAATGAAGGGCCATGCCAATCGGGTCAATCTGATGGTGCGCTACAACTTCTGATTTCGGAGGGCGGAATTTTTTACGGGCGGCTGCCGGATGCAGCCGTCCGTAATTTTTTTGGTTTTTGAGGCAGATGTGAAAGCGCCGAAATGCTTCGGATTGCCGGGGAGAAAAGCGATGCCAATTCCACTATTCATATATCGAGCGGAAAAGTTTCACAAAATACGGTTCTCGGAAAGCACGTCTTGCGCACTGGATTCGAATACGGGTCTTGAGCGGCCTATTTCAGAATTTCTTCCGGATCTCGTAACGTTTGCACGGTCGATACGCTCTTTTTGGCATTTCGGTTGAACCGGTAGCCGATCGAAAAGACCAGCCGCAGACTTCTGTGTCCCCGAGGTTGCCGCAGGACGGAATAGTAGGAGTTGTCCCAGCGTACCGTTTCCTTTTTCAGTTTGGTCGAAAGGATATTGTTCACGTCGAGGGATATATACAGTTTGTCTTTACAGAATGATTTGGTTATTCCGGCAGCTAAAGCCCAATAGGAATTTTGCCAGGTTTCCAATCTTTTTTGGGGCAGCTCGACGCCTCCGTCCAGATAGATAATCATCGAGGGATGCGGCTGGAACATAAGGGAAAGGCTGAACATCCCGCCTCCGGCACTGTACGAAGCCTGCCAGTCGCCATCCACCTCTCTCCGATACCAATATCCGTGAATGAAAGATTTCACTCGGAACCATTTGGTTACCAATGTCGTATAATCGATCCAGATATTATGCGCCGAGCCGTGTTCCCCGTTCACCTTCGTCGTATAGACGATGTTCGGATCGTCGGGGTCATAGAAAGTCATCGTTTCACTGCCGCGCGACCACGTACCTCCGTAAGAGATCGTCAGTTTGTTGCGCAGCGTATAGCTCAGGTCGATGTCGTACCCCCAGCCGGGTTCGAGATTTTCGTTGCCTACGGTATAACTGTATTGCGACTGCCAGACCCGGCGGGGACTCAGGGCGTTGTTGTCGGGCAGCCGGCCGCTGGACCGATAGAGGTCGAGATTGATATTGGTGCCCTTTTCCGGGTTGAACGTGTAGGTCAGGCTGAGTTCCGGGAAAAGCCGCCAGTAGTCACGATGTTCGTAGCCCGTATTTTCGGCATTCCGGTAAGCGATGCGATCCCATTGCAGTCGCAGGCCCGCCTGATAGGAGAACTTGCCGTAGGCATCGGCCCATTGGGTGTAGGCACCCGTGCTTTGAGTGCGGTCGATAAACCAGGTACTCATCTTCGGGTCCGGGATCCACTCTTCCTCCTCGAAGCGATGCACGGGAGCGTTGTTGTCCGCATACCGCAAATCATAGCTCAACCCCACATCGAGCGAGCGCTCTTCCGAAAAATTCTTGTTCAGGTCGAGCCGGGACGCGAACAGATGTCCCAGCAGCTTGTAGCGCTCGCGCCGCAACTCCGTGGAGAAGGGTTCCGCATCCTCCGGCCGGGAAAAATCGCGCGTGTCGTAGTCGTAATTCCGATCGACGTTCTGGTGCAGGTAGTCGGCCTTGAAAGAGAGCCGGGAACCCAACGTGTCGAAACGGAAGATATAATTCAGCGACCCCTGATACTGCCGGTTGTAGAGCGTGCCCCCCCCGTAGCGGTAGAGCGTATATCCGGCTTCGGGCATCTGCGGCGGTACATCGCCCCAGGCCAATCCCGCAGAGGTCGTGTGCACCGTATTGGACGGGTCGCTCGCTCCCATGAAAATCTGTCCCCCGAGACCGATCGAATGGCGGTCGTTTATCTTGTAAACCAGGCTCAGAAGTTCGCGGATATTCCGGGAGGTGATCCGCCCCCGGTCCTCCGAATCGAGCGAGTATCCCGAATTGCGAAATTCGGAATAGGTGCGGTCGAGCGTTTCGTTCTCCCCATAGGAACCCGACACATATATATATTCCCAATCGTCCGCACTGGGCCGAGAACGGCAGGGCGAGTCCCGTAGAATATCCGTCGCGGGAAACGGACGCGGAGGAAGATACGTTGCCGTAAAAACTGCCTGCGGCGAGTTTCTTGAGCCGGATACGGACGATACCGCCAGAAGTCGTGGCGGAATAGGCCGCTCCCGTCTTGTTCTGGACCTCCACGCTTTTCACGTCTTCGGCACGAAGGGCGGAAAGCCCCCCGAGTTCCTTTCCCACCCGGGCTTCAATATAGACGCCCGACACCGGCGTTCCCTTGATGGACAAGGTATTATCGGAAGCCCGCAGGCCCGGCAGCAGATCCAGCACCTGCATCACGGACCGGTTGCGGACGATCGGATTACCCAACATATTGACTTCGTAGCGGCCTGCCCTGTATTCGGTATTTCGGGCCACCACGACCACCTCGTCGATATGTCGGCTGGCCGGACGTAGAATCACATCGGGCAGGGTTTGCGCCTCCGGAACCTCTACCGTTCGGTAGCAGGATTCGTAGGCCAGATGGTCGTAGCAGAGCAGATAGCGGCCCGCCTGCTCGAAATGCAGGCTGTAACGGCCTTCCGTGTCGGAAACGGCGCCTCCGAGGATCGTGGAGTCGCGCGATTCGAGAATGCTGACCGAACAATAAGGAACCGGAGCGGATTCCGCATCGAGAATACGGCCCCGGACAACGAAGCGTTCCTGGGAAAAACAGGGAACATACAAACAGGTCAGGAGTAAGCTGAAGGTAAGGCGTTTTATCATAGAAAGCGTTATAGTATCAAATAAAGGCGTCATACATAGTATAAAACCATCTTTTTATGACTAAATTAAATAAAAATCGACAGTTATGCAAGCCTGTCAAGTGTCATTTATTTTTTGATTGTATATTTCGATCCACCGAATATCGACCTGCTCTACCGCAACCTGCCGATATGCCTCGGCTTTTCCTCAATCTTTGACTTCGTCGTAGATACTCCGCCTCGGCAAAATGCAAATAAAATTTGCTTTTACACTCGGCTTAATCGTATCTTTGTCATCGACAAATTCTTTCCGTTGCCGATGAAACTCTTCATTAAGAACATGGTTTGTCCCCGCTGTATTCTGGTCGTGCGCGATATTTTGCGGCAGGCGGGGATCGAGGCCTCGTCGGTCGTTCTCGGCGAAGCCGTGCTGCCCGCAGAACTGACTGCCGAGCGAAGAAAGGAGTTGGACGAAGCGCTCCGCGCCGTCGGGTTCGAGTTGATCGACGACCGCCGCAAGCAGACCGTCGAGCGGGTGAAGAATACGGTCATCGAGCTGGTGCGGGAGAAGGACGCCGCTTTGCGGACCAACCTCTCGGATTATATCGCGGACCGGTTGCATCAGGATTACGGGGCAGTGAGTTCGTTGTTTTCGGAGATCGAAAACACGACGATCGAACAATACTTCATCGCACAGAAAATCGAACGGGTGAAGGAGTTGCTGGCTTACGGCGAGCTGTCGCTCGGCGAGATTGCCGACAAGCTGAACTATTCGAGTACGGCCCACTTGAGCGCCCAGTTCAAGAAGGTGACGGGACTTACGCCCAGCCATTTCCGGAAGATCGGCGAGAACCGTCGCAAATCGCTGGACAAGGTGTAATCCGCCGGTCGTTCCGAAATCTTGTAAATAGTATCCGGAATTATATAACGCCTTCCGCCCTTTTTGTCCCGATCTTTGTATCGAAAGGACACGAAGGGCGTGCGGATATTCCGTGCTCGTCCCTGTCTGTAAAAAAATCAAAAAGTATGTCGAAAGGTAAATATGTAAAACGGACTTTTCCCCTTGCGGGGCTGCACTGCGCCGGATGTGCCGCACGTGTGGAAAAAATTCTCAATGCCCAGACGGGCGTCGTCGCGGCTTCCGTCAATCTGGCGGCTTCGACCGCAGCGGTCGAATACGACACGATGCAGACCTCGCCGGAAAAACTCCGGCAAGCCGTGCAGGAGGGCGGTTACGATATGCTCGCCGATTCGGATGATGACACGCCCGACGAGTTGGAGCGGATGAACCGGGAGCGGTACCGGGACCTGAAACGGCGGGCTTTCTGGGCTGTCGTGCTGGCGATTCCGGTGGTCGTGATCGGTATGTTCTTTATGGATATGCCCTGCGGCGGTGCGATTATGGCGCTGTTGTCCGCTCCGGTCGTCTTCTGGCTGGGACGCGGATTTTTCGTGAATGCCTGGCAGCAGTTGCGCCACCGTTCGGCCACGATGGATACGCTGGTCGCATTGAGTACGGGCATCGCCTACCTGTTCAGTCTGTTCAACCTCGTTTTTCCGGAGTTCTGGCTCTCGCGGGGAGTGGAATCCCACGTCTATTTCGAAGCTGCGGCGGTGATCATCGCCTTCATCCTGCTGGGGCGCACGCTCGAAGAGAAGGCCAAAGGCGATACGACCTCTTCGCTGAAAAAGCTGATCGGTCTGCAACAAAAAAATGCGATCGTCGTCGCTGCGGACGGTACGCAGACGGAGATTCCGATCAGCCGCATCCGGGTCGGCGACCTTCTGGCCGTTCGGCCCGGGGAGAAGATCGCCGTGGACGGTGCGGTTTGCGAAGGCGATTCCTATGTCGATGAAAGCATGTTGAGCGGCGAGCCGCTTCCCGTGCATAAGGAGCCCGGAACGAAAGTCTTCGCCGGAACGATCAATCAGAAGGGCAGCTTCCGCTTTCGGGCGGAGAAGGTCGGAGCCGCGACGATGCTGGCCCAGATCATCCGCATGGTTCAGGAGGCGCAGGGGAGCAAGGCTCCCGTGCAAAAGCTGGCGGACAAAATCGCCGGCATATTCGTCCCCGCGATCATCGGCATCGCCCTGCTTTCTTTCGTCCTGTGGCTGGTTTTCGATCCATCGGGAGGCCTGACGCACGGAATCCTGGCAGCTGTGACCGTACTGGTTATCGCCTGTCCGTGTGCATTGGGACTGGCTACTCCGACGGCCGTCATGGTCGGCATCGGCAAAGGGACCGAGAAAGGAATTCTGATCAGGGACGCCGTAAGTCTGGAGACGGCCGGAAAGATCGACACGGTAGTGCTGGACAAGACGGGTACACTGACCGAAGGGAAACCCGTCGTGACCGATATCGTCTGGGCGAACGGGGACGACCGGGCGGAAGCCGTCTTTCTCAGCCTGGAAAAATTTTCGGAACATCCGCTGGCCGATGCCGTCGTGCACTATTTTGCAGATGTGCCGACGCTGAACGTCGAACGGTTCGGAAGCCTTACCGGAAAAGGCGTAGAAGGCACGGTCGATGGTGTGCATTACTTCGCAGGCAGCCGCCGGCTGCTTGACGAGCAGGGAATCGTCGTCGGCAAAGAGTTGAATATCGAAGCGCAGCGGTTGTCGGCAGAAGCCAAGAGCATCGTCTGGTTCGCCGATTCGGAGCAAGCCCTGGCTGTCGCGGCGATCGCCGACCGCATCAAGGATAGCTCCGTAGAGGCCGTGCGCGAACTGCAAGCCGCCGGGATCGACGTTTATATGCTGACGGGCGACAGCCGGGCTGCGGCCGGTCATATCGCGGAAAAGGCAGGTATCCGGCATTTCGAGGCCGAAATACTTCCGCAGGACAAGGCCGCGTTCGTCAAGCGTCTGCAAACCCTCGGTCATAAGGTGGCGATGGCGGGCGACGGCATCAACGACAGTGCAGCGCTGGCACAGGCCGACTTGAGTATAGCCATGGGCCGGGGCAGCGACATTGCGATGGACGTGGCGCAGATGACCATCATCTCGTCCGACCTCAAGAAGATTCCGGAGGCGATTCGGCTCTCCAAGCAAACGGTTCGAACAATCCGACAGAACCTCTTCTGGGCCTTTATCTACAACCTCGTAGGCATACCGGTCGCTGCCGGGGCGCTCTACCCTGTCAGCGGCTTTTTGCTGAACCCGATGATCGCCGGGGCAGCCATGGCGTTGAGCAGCGTCAGCGTGGTAGCCAACAGCCTGCGGCTCAAATACCGGCGTTAGGTAGCGCATCTCGATATAACACCCCGGTCGAACAAACCAATTTTGTTTTGCCGGGGATTATATTTTGAGGGCGACGGATAGGATTTTGGCCCGGAAATCTTTACGTGCGAGCCCGCACAATTGCTCTTCCTTTCTCTATCTTTGTAGAAGATAGAATGCGCCCCGGAAAACTGTGAACAAGTTCTCGTTTTCTCTCGGCTTTCCGTATCTTTGACTCCATCCCGCTTCGGCAAAATGCAAATAAAATCTCGGCTTGATCCCAATCTTTGACTTCGTCTTAGATACTCCGCCTCGGCAAAGTACAAATAAATTTGTTTTTGCCCTCGGCTTAATCGTATCTTTGCAGCGAACGAACTGCTCATCGACGGGACATTTCCTGCAACGTGTTCCGTGTCTGTCTTTCCGACGGGGCACGTATTTTGTTCGGAAAAACAAAGAAGAGTTGAACTATGGAATTTTTGATGGAATATCATCTGGCCGGCATCGTAATCGGTGTCGCCACATTTCTCATCATCGGTATTTTTCATCCGCTGGTGACTAAAGGCGAATACTATTTCGGAGTGCGGATCTGGTGGATTTTCCTCCTGATGGGAATCGCGGCGGTCATCGGTTCCGTACTGGTCGAAAACATCGTCTGGTCCACCCTGTTGGCAGTCTGGGGCGCCTCTTCGTTCTGGAGTATCGGCGAATTGTTCGAACAGCGCAAGCGGGTCGAAAAAGGGTGGTTTCCCAAGCGGCCTGAAAAAAAGGAGCGGTAGTCCGTCGCTCCTTGTCGGAAGGTTTCCTCCGCAGCCGTTACTGCCGAAGCTAATGGATGCTTTCGTGCGGGAGGGTTTGCGGATGTTCCTTTTTCTTGGCCTGAAGAATGACGATGATGACCGCCGTGATAATCAGTATCAGGCCCGAGGCACTGTCGAGGCCGAACTTCTCCCCGAAATGCAGCACCCCGACGAGTACTGCCGTCAGCGGCTCCATCGAACCGAGGATCGATGTCATCGTAGAACCGATCTCCTTGATTGCTAGAACGAGCGTCAGGTTGGATACGACGGTCGGCACCAGGGCCAGTAACAGGAGGTTTTGCCAGAGATGCCACTTGCCGGGCAGCGGAGCACCGGTCGTGGACAGAGCGTACACGAGGAAGAAGCAGGCGCTGAAAAGCAGGACATAAAAAGCCTGGATCATCGGATCGAGCCGGGAAATACGGCTTTTTTTCACACCGACGATATAGATCGTGTAGGTCAGCACGGTCGCTCCCGCGAACCCGACGCCGACGATGGCACGCCCCGCGTGCCCCCCCACCCCCCCCCCCCCCCCGCCGATATCGCCCCACGAAAGCAGCGCCACACCCACCAGTGAGATGAGGATCGCAACCAGCAGCCAGACGGAATTTTTTTCGCGGAAAAACAGCGTCATCACGATCGCCACGCCCAGCGGGTATAGAAAGTTGATCGTCGTGGCCACACTGCTGGGAATGTAGGTGTAAGAACGCAACAGCCCGAGGGCCGTCACGGAATACATCGCACCCAGAAGCAACAGCGTGCCGGTTTGCGGCCACGTAATACGAAGCGGCCGCCGGGTCGCAAGGGCGATCAGCCCCATCATCGCGGCGGCCAGTCCGAAGCGGTAGAACAGGATCGCCGGGGAGGACATACCTCCTTGCAGCAGCGGAATCGAAAACAGCGGGATCAACCCGAACGTAGCCGACGAAACGACGGCATACAGCACACCTCGCAAATTATTCATGACAATCTATGTTTCGGAATGCGCCCATCGACGCCGACGCAAATCTACGGAGTTTTTTGGATAATTCTGCCTCGTATCGTATTTTTGGCGGGAAATGGAGAAATTTTCGAAAATCATCGTTCCGGCGATCATCGGATTGTCGGCGGTCGGCGCCCTTTACGTCTGTTGTACCCACACGCTGTCGCGTCGGAGCCGGGCAGCCCAAATCGACATGCCTTCCACGCCATCTCTCCCGGAGGTACGGCGTGCTCGGCTGATCTTCGCCGGGGACCTGATGCAGCATACGCCCCAGCTCACGGCGGCGCGTACGCCGGAAGGCGATTTCGATTTCAACGCCTCTTTCGACTGGGTGCGGGAGCGCTTCCGTGCGGCCGATGCAGCGATCGTCAATCTCGAAACCACCCTTTCCGAATCCGGACCCTATACGGGTTACCCCTGCTTCCGCTCCCCTGCGGCTTTGGCCGAGGCACTCGACTCCCTGGGCGTGGACATTACCGTACTGGCCAACAATCACTGCTGCGACGGCGGATCGAAAGGCATCCGTACGACGATCCGGGAACTCGACCGGCACGGCATCGAACATACGGGCGTTTTTCTGGACAGCTCGGATTTCCGGGCGAGGCATCCGCTCCGTTTCGAAGCGGGCGGCATACGTTTCGCCC
>ERZ780046.742-NODE-742-length-13094-cov-3.650893_pt1 | contig 13094 bp, 10 predicted proteins | sample MGYA00511848_ERZ780046 | MGnify/ENA primary metagenome ERZ780046 (study PRJEB29588, sample SAMEA2147983) | human gut metagenome | biome: human gut; feature: human-associated habitat; material: faeces | place: Denmark | collected 2008/2010 ...
ATGGCGGCGCACTTTTCAATTGGAATATTGGCGCACTTTTCAATTAGTATCTACATTTATGGCGGAATTGGGGCTTGTTCTTATGAAGCGGTTGAAAGCACTTTTTTGAGGAATGAATGTAGCGGAGTACGTTTGTTTTAGACGTTTATAAAGACTTCGGACAAACCGCCCGCTCTGTGAGTCATGATATATCCAAAGTTCGTGTCAGGACTGTTACAAGAATTGCCTATGTCGCACAAAAACGCTCCGCGCTTCCATGCCACATAAGCCGTTACAGCCGCTCGCAAGCTCGCACCGGGCTGACCAGTTTTATTTATTTTATCGTATCACCTTATTACAAATCATTAGATATGACAACAACGGAAGAAAACAAGGACGAAAAGAAAAAGGATATAAAGCGCACAAAGCGGTTGGAGGCCAGAGTGACCGAAAAAGAATACGCAAAAGCCGTGGAACTTGCCGAGACCTGCGGTTTGACTTTGAGCGACTATATTCGAAAATGTGCTTTGGGGCAGCACCACCCGAGGCGGCGGCTTACCGACAAGGAGGTGGAAGCCCTTTGCAGTCTCTCTGATGCACGGGGCGCACTAATGCTAATAGCGGCAGCCGTCAAGTCCATACAGAGCAGCCATCGGGCGCAATACTTCGCAGACACCCGTTTCGTGGAGCAGTGGATGCGTGCAGCCATTCCCCTTATAGCCCGTTGGAATGAAATTCAGGAATACATCACCCAATAAATCCTCAACCAAATGATAGCAAAAGCGGCCACCATCAGCCACGGCGGAAACGCCGTCCGCTATTCGGTCAACAAGGACAAGGCCGAGATCGTGAAAGTGAACTTTCTGCCCGATGACATATCGGCTGAAGCCATGTACCAACGTATGGTACTCAAGCAAAAAGAATTTGCCAATACAATCAACAAAGGCAGACCGCTCAAACGGAATGTGATAAGAATGGAAATATCCCCAACTAAGGAAGAATCCGCAGGCTGGATGCTGGACGATTGGGTTAGATTGGCAAACGAGTACATCCAAGTATTCGATTCCATTGACCTCTCGAAAAAGACTAAACGTACCAGTGCGAAATCCACCAACGTAAAGAACAGTCAGTATGTAGTTGCTCTCCATCATGATGCAAAGAGTGGCATACCTCATCTGCACATAGATGTGAACCGTGTGGACATGGATGGAAAAGTCAACGATGACCACTTAATAGCGGAACGGGCAATGTCGGCTGCGTACATTATCAATGAACGGCGGGTATGGGTACAGCCGGAGGATATTTACGAGAAACGCAGGCTGGAGATTGCTGGCACTTGCATGGACGTGCTTCGCTCCTTGCCGAATTTCAGTTGGTCAGGCTATGAGGCCGGACTAAAAGCACACGGCTACGGCATACACTTGCAAGAGGATGACAAGGGGAATGTACGAGGCTATTCTATTCTGTCGGGCAACTCCAGTTATAAATCCTCCATTCTCGGTAAAGGCCGACATCTCATGCCTTCAAAGATAGAAGCGACATGGGCAAGGCTTCATGGAGAGCGGAAATCTTCGCTAATCCCAAATACCGAACAGAAAATACGGCCAGCTACCGTTTCGACTGAAATGCCACAGACAAACCGTCCGGCTCCAGTTATTAAGCACTACGACATTTCCACGGATGAATATCACCATTACCATGTGGCCATACCGGAAGAAGCGGACGAAATCATCTGCAAGGAATGTTCCGTGCCGGATGACAATCCCTTAGCAACTATAGAAGATGTACAGAAAACCGCCTTGCTCCTTTTTGCTGAATACCTTGACGGTGCAACGAGCATGGCTGCATCCAGTGGCGGCGGAGGTTCTGACATGAGCGGTTGGGGAAAGGATAAAGATGAGGATGAACGCGAATGGGCAAGGCGATGCGCTCAAATGGCTAATCATCTTTGCAAGCGCAGGAGGGGTTTACACAGATAATTGTTTCACTCAAAATCAATGAATATGGGAATAGGAAAAGGGAAATCTGACAAGATAGACATTGACGGCCTTATAGAAGGTGTAGGCAATGAAAACAAAGTAGCCCAAGAAGAAAGTAAACTTGAACAGAAAATTAAAGAACTAAAGGATGTACGTTTAGAATTGGAAGCCGCTACCCGCAAAATGGAAGAAGTTACTTTTGCGCTCAAAACAGCTACGGATAGTGCCGACAACATTATTTCAGGCATTTGCCGTGCTATTGTCAAAGCGGAACAAAATATAGTTTTCCGTGCCAAAATCAGCACAGATGAGTTGGCAAAAGTGCATCAATGCACAGTCCGACATATTAAGGCCGAAGAAGATCTATTGGAAAGGCATAGTGACAAAATGGCCAAACACCTCCAGAACAATGAAGGCGTTTGGCTTTCCACCTCTTGGCTTATATTTACTTTGGTCGTACTGGCGATTAGTTATCTTGCCGTAATTTTATGGGCTATATATAAAAGATGAGTTACACACTTTTACTTGCCCAATGATTTGAACATCTTGGTAATGCAACGCTTCTTCTGCTCCATGTTAGGATGAACGTAAAGGTTGAGCGTGGTTGAAATGTTGGAATGACCTAACAATACGCTGACAGTTTTATAGTCGCATCCGGCTTCAATGCAACGGGTGGCAAAGCTATGGCGCAGGCCGTGATATTTCAATTTAGGGATGTCGAGTTTCGCCATCAAACTGTTGTAGTAGTTGCGGTATGTGCATGGTTCTGTTGGATGCTCGTCGTTGCCAATCAACACGCCATCAAACATGGCATTGAAATCGATAGTGTTGTTGACATAGAATGTATCGTACTCTCCGCATCCTATCTTGAAGTTGAATGATACACCCTGGCACTTTACACCCTTTCCTTGTACTGAGTGTATGTCCATGGTCTTGCCGTCTATTACACTTGACTCGTCGATCAATGAAAGTACCGACTTGTTGAGTATGCAATGTACGGAACCGCTATCAACCATCATAGCACCCACGTACACATTTCCATCCTTTCCCTTGAATGCAGCTTTCACAATAGGGAACCCCACTTGCTCTATGTCTCTCAGTTTTGCAGTTCTTGTCTTCATCTTTTTCTGGTTTTGTTTGTTTGGAAGAGCCACCTGCTTTATGCTGCAGGCTCTTCTTCGTTGAATTCTTGCTTTTTGATTCTGCGAATCAAGTAAGCGATAGCCTTTGGTGCCTTCTCTCGGCAGACCTTCAGCTGAGCAAGGAACTCCTCCTCGGTAGCGTCTGAGTTGAAGAGGTCCACCAACTCGCAGTTGTTGTCCGACTGCTTGTCAAGCTTTAGGTTGTGGCATTGCATCAAAGTGCGAAGGGCAAGGATGCCAAGGTCGTACTTTGGACGTGCCTCTACCAGTTTGCGCATCAAGTCAAGTCCTGGATCGCCAATGTGCATCTCGTTGAGCATGGCAATCATGAAGAGCACCTTTGCGTCTGGTGTTGCCATCTCGAACACGTTCGCAAGCTGGCAGTTGGTCTCGTCAGCTTCTGTGTAGCGTTCGAGTTTTGCCAAGGCACGCGACTTGATGTACATGGCTTCTGCACATTGGTGTGTTGCCAGTACCTCGTTAGCGTACGCCAATGCTTCCTCGTACTTCTCTGCATAGAGGCAGAGCAACGAAGCAAGGAATTTCGGTGCCCAACGGCTTGCCTTTGTCAGACACTCTGGTACCGACTCTATCGAACCATAGAGATGCTCGTCGCACACGAGTATGTCAAGGAAGCGTTTTGCTTGCTGCATGGCTTCTTTGATGTCGCCGTTCTCAGCCTTCTTCGCTACGAGGAGCAGGTACTGACGTGCCGCTTCGTCGTAGTCGTTGTGCTGGAGTGCGCCATAGACAGCTTTTCCGCTCTCTATCTCGTTGCCAATCTGTTGCTCGTTGTTGTACTCGCTTGCGTAAGTCAGCACCTCACGACTCGTATGAGCATACTGAGGTATGACGTTCTTCGAGAGGTACAGACCTTCAAGGCTGCGAACACGGCTCAGAGCTACGTAGAGCTGTCCTGCTGCGAACATGCCACGGCTGAGGTCGAGCGAGAGTTTGTCGAAGGTCATGCCCTGACTCTTGTGGACGGTGATTGCCCATGCAAGTTTCAGAGGGTACTGGGTGAATGTACCAATGAGTTCCTTCTTCATCTTGCGCTCCTCCTTGTTGTAGTCGTAGCTGTACGACTCCCATGAACAGCATGGCACAATGTATGTCTCGTCGTTGTTGAGCGTCACGCAGATCTCGTCCTTAGTGAGTTTGCTCACCTTGCCGAGAGTGCCGTTTGCCCATCGTTTTTGCTGGTCGTTGCGAGTGAACATCACCTGAGCACCAACCTTGAGGCGAAGCTTCATGTCCACCGGGAACTTCTTTTCCTCGAACTTGCCGTCAATGGTTCCTTCATAGACGAACTCCTCCGACTCAATCTCCTCTAGTCGCTGAAGGTTGATCTTGTCTGCCGTCTTATTGATGGAAGCCAGCGTGATGACAGCACCATCTTCTGCGGTCGGAATGTGAACGCGATCGTTGAGGTGCATGATGTTCTCTGGTGTTACCTTGTTCAGGCGCACGTTCTCCAAGATGTGCAGGAAGTGTTCGTCATCCTGACGGTACACCTTGCGGAACTCAATCTTCACGAGTCGCATGCGCTTGATGGCGTCTGACTTGTAGAAGAAGAAGTCATCCGTTTGGTACAGATCCTTCAGCATATCCTTCTCAGGACCTTGCTTCACCACCGGTGGCAACTGGAACATGTCGCCTACGAAGATTATCTGCTTGCCGCCGAAAGGCATGTTGTTGCGCAGAGCCTTACGCATGGTGTAGTCGATGGCATCCATGATGTCGCATCTTACCATCGACACTTCATCGATGATGATCGTGTCTGCATGTAAAAGCGTCAGAATCTTTGCCTCGTTCATCTTGCCGCATGTTCCTGGCGTACACACCTCCATCGGCAAGCCAAAGAAGGAGTGTATTGTGTCGCCACCGGCGAGGATGGCTGCCACACCTGTTGGGGCAAGGGTGATGAACTGCTTTCCAACCAACTTCTGTACGTTGTGAAGAAAGGTTGTCTTACCTGTTCCAGCACGACCTGTGAGGAAGAAGCTGGAGTTTGTGTTGGCAACAAGCTCGTATGCAAGCTGCTGCTCGTGGTTGTGTGGGTCTATCTGTGTGTTCTGCATGTCCTACTTCTGTTCGATTTGTGGGAGGATTTGGGTGAGACGTGTGTTGTAGTCGCTGTCGAGGAAACTCTTGTAGCATCCATCGATGATGCTTTTCGCCTTCTCTTCGAGTTCTTCCTGTGGCATGCAGCTTCTCTGGGCTTTGAGTACTCCTTCAAAGAAGTTGCGCACCATGGTTTCTAATTCCTTTCGGATGAACTCCTCGTTGCGATGCACCTTGTCGTAGTCTCTCTTCTGAACAAGTTCAAGGCGTGTACCGTTGAAGGCGTAAACCTCGATGCCGTCGATGTAGGTCCAGTTGTGGTAGAGTCCCACCTTCTCGACAACTACGATGCGGTCGCAGAATCTCACGCCCTTGTAGTAGCGGTTTCCGCTTGCGCTCTCGTACTCTTCGCAGAGGAACATCTTCTGTCCTTCGTCCCATACAGGAATGTGAACTCGTTGGTTACCGAATGTCGGCAGGATGCTGTCGAACAGATCTTTGTTGATCGCTTTTGTTAAGCTTGCCATGTCGTTTTGTTTTTCTTGGTTTGTGATTTTTGTTTGTTCTCTCTTTGATTGGGCATGATGGTTAGCCCAAGCACTTCTGATGAGTTGCCTCTATCATGCTTCGCGAGAAGTCAAGGAGCTGACTCTCTGCCACCATGCTGCCCATTGCCTTGGCTTGTCCCTTCAGGAAGTCCTTCAGCATGAGGATGCTCTCTTCCTTGGCGCTTCGTTCGTTGAAACATCGCCAGTTGCATCCGCCCCAGAACTTCTGAGCAATGATGTTTGCCTTCTGTCCGTTCCATGCAAACAGCGTGATGCCGTTGAGGAAGGTGTGGGCGTAACCTTGTCCGATGTGGTAGTAAACTGCCAATCGGTCAGAGAGACGGATTGCTCGGTAGTAGGTGTTGCCAGCTGCGCTGGTGTAACCGAGGGTGAGGTACACGTTCTTCTCTGCGTTGTAGGTGAGAGAACTACCCGAGAGGGCTGGGAGTGCCTTTGCGGCAATGAGTGCGAGTGATGTGTTCATCGTACGTCTGGTTTTTGTTTAGCGGAATAGGCCGCCACCTCTGTTGTTTGTAATAATAAAATAATATATAAACAAAACCAACTCTCTCGGAATTGTGATGCAAAGTTACTATGTTAGTATAGGGCATGCAAGCTTTTTTACATGAGTATTGGTTCCTTCCGTTTTGGAACCAATCACACTCATTTTTGAAAGTTCATGCAGCGTATCTTTTCTTTCTGATATCCTTCATGCACTTGCTTGTGCATGCAAGGGTGATGTGCATTGAGGTGAGATCTTCTGAACGACCATGCTTCTTGTGGCTTGCCTGTGCCTGACGTTTCTCTACGATGCGACGGAGAATTCTGTCCTGCACTTTTGAAGGCTTCATCTTACTTCTGATGTTCAAGTTGAGAAGGATGCCGTCAAGTACCTCAATCTCAATTTTGTTTGTTGTCACATTGCAGAGCTCTTCGGTAGCTGCCTTGCGATAGCGATCAGATGTCTCAACACGTTCCCAACGCTTGTTGGTTCTTCTGTGAGCATCTGCCTCTGCCTTCCTCTGCTTCTTTGTCTGCTTTGCTGTTGCCTTGTTATTCATGGTTGCCTTGTTGTTGTTTGGTGTCTGTTTCATAGTCTTTCGTTTTTGATTTCGAGTACAAATTACTACTTGATTTCGGATTTGAAGAATGTTTTTACCAGAACAATGGTTCCTCTCATTTTAGAACCATTCCTTCATTCGGTTCACTAACTTTCACCAACGATTTGCAGCGTCAACTTCGTGGTGGTTTTCGAAGTTTGACGCTGCAAATGTAATAACTATTCTTGTGATATTTTCAAGAACCTATGTTCCTATTGGTTCCTCTGAATTTGGTACCATTCGTTGGAGTTTCTCTTCATGTTCAAGGTAGTATGAAACCATGTCTTTCACTCTTGTCGCGAAGATCATACGTATCTTTGGCGGTGACATAACTTCGAGTCCTGCACCCATCTGGAGAACGCGACCAATAAACTCGTTGTTCATCTCTACATCCACAGAGAACTCGGCATACTCTCCATCCTCATAAACTCCGAATGGTTTCACGACCTCATATGAACGATGCAGAGGTTTTGTGTCTATTAATTTAAATATATAATGTTTGTGTGCGCGTATAACGATGTGTTCTTTGTTCGGGAAATCTTTCATGTGACTCACACCAACGATATCCTTGAAAAACTCATCATAAAAGTGATTTGGTGCAGGAACATACTCCACTTTACTTCTCTCACGAGGCTTCTCTTGTATGCGGTCAAGAGCAATGTTGTACCCGAATTCCGGTACTCTACCTTCTGCATGACCGAATAAATGCCATCGTCCATTGTACTCTTTCAAGTAATGCGGATGAAATAGTAAGGTTACTTGTTCCTCGTCGTATGGCTTATATTCTATCTCCATCACCGTTTTGTTGGTAATAGCTTCATAGAGCTGAGGGAGATATTCTATATTGGTTAATATTCGGTCAAGGCTTGAACTTATCACCTGCTCACCTTTCTGGCGCTTAGCCTTCATGTCGAGCAAGTCCTGACAATCATGGAAGAAGTACTCCAGCCACGATTTAGGGAAGAATCCAGCAGAGTCCTGGCAAAACTTCCAGTACTGACGAAGATTATTGATGACCTTGGCATTACGCATGTCTGCAAGTGGATCATCATCCTTACCAACGTATCGAAAGCGCTTATTGCGGTTGTTGCCTTCTTCCTCAAAGCATTCGCCAACGTCCTTTTCAAGCTTATCGGCTATAGCTTTCTTTAGTGTGCCAACCACCTTCTTCAACTCGCCATACCCATCGCAATTTGACAAATTAGCAGGAAGTTCTTTTGTTGTCACACCAATATAATCAGCCATGATATCTGCATAACTAACCCATCGGTGACTCATAAGCCACCGATAGGTTATCAAAGCAAATTGTGCCTTATAGCTATCTCCGTCAAAGAGGTTCTTGCGTTGCATGATTATTAATCATTTGCCGGTCTTACGTTTATTGCAAAAGAGATAGGCTTTCCCGTTTTTGGATTCGTTCTTTCTCTTAATTCAAACAAAACCTCCTCTCTTTCAGAATAGTCGTATTCTCGAGGAGAATTGTTTGGCGCAAATCCCATTCTATTGTCAATAATGTATACAGGATGATTGTCTACAAAAATTCTGTTTCTGTCACCATTAATTTTTCCTCTTAAAACAGAACTGCTGTCCGACTCAGTTGTAGAGGTATTTGTATTAGTGCGAGAAGGAGAAGTTGGAGCTTGCATGCCACATAATTCATCTCGACATAATTGTAGAACCTTAACTTGCATCTTCGCGAACTCATAATCATAAATCGGACGACTACCATTATTGACAATCATCAACAAACGCTCCTCTGACATTGTCGAAGGATCACATTCTCTATGATTATATAGATGCCTTAATGCACGAGTTAAATTTGCGAATTCGGACCATCTATCAGGAAGATTGTTTCCGTTATTACTTCCTTCATAGTATAATTTATACAACGATCCCGAAAATGCATCCATTGAAGCTTCATCATAGCATCGCTTTCTTAAGATTCCAAATTCGATTGGATCTTCGTGAGAAGGAATAAATACCTCATGAACATTAATATACCGTTTATTTACGCCAACTCGCAATCTTTCTATTTGATTTACTAGCTCATTTAGTTCTTCTTGCTCTATGGAATCAATATCCACAACTTCCTTGTCATGGCTACATGCACGCAAATAATCTTCCAAATACCCAATCGGCAAATAAAAGGTCGATTCAGAAATGCTATTCACAAGACCCTTAGACCTTAAACTCGTTATTCCGTCTGGTATAGTTCCTTCAAAATTCTTAGGACCTTTTGAGAGTAAGAACATTGTGGAACGCTCTGCTTCAGATACAAACCGATTATTAATTATCTCACATAAATAATCTCGAATTACATCATATTCAGGCAGAGCAACCTTTTTATTGGTATACATATGAGAAGCTACAAACTTAGCATAATATGGAACGCCTCCTGTCTTCTGAAACAAAGGGGACAATAAATCCAAATACTGTTGTCTTAAGAAAGTTTCTTTAATCAAAGAGCATTCATGTTGCCAAAGAGAGGTGAAGTCCTCCTTTGATGTTGGAGTAATCGTCACATTTTCCAATCCACAATTAAGTTCTGGAGAGCCTACACTCGTGCATATTGCACTCCATGTTGAGGTACCGGCAATCCAAAATTTCAGATTAGACTCTGGAGAAGTAGCAGCACCTCTTATTCTTGAAAAGTCAGACGGAGTATCAAATGCCTCTAAAAGGAGATAATCAATTTCATCAAGAAGCAACAACAAATATTTATTGTTCTTTGCGAGGCTGTTTGCAAGTGTAAATAGCACTTGCTTTTGATATTCAGGATTCCATTCTTCCATTTGTACTCGCATGTCGAGTTCATCGCAAGAAATATCCAAAGAACATCTTCTAGATATTTTCAGCTCCCCTTCTGGTAATAAATTATCCAAACACATTTTTGATGCAAGAAGCGAAGCCATAGATCTATATACAGCAGGAGTATTTTTCTTAATTCCACATTGAGTTTTTACATCAAAATACAAAGGGTAAGCCCCAATACTACTATTGTTAACCAAATATGTTTCCAAAGACTTCATTAAGCAAGTCTTACCAAAACGTCTGGCACCAATTATTCCTGCGTTTCCTTTTCTTTTGGCACATGAGATCAATGTCTCGATTTCTCTATTTCTACCAAACAAATCTTTTGTAGAGGTAATATCAATACCTACAATGAAAGGTTCCATATTATTGATTGTTAAAGTGAAAATTCTAAATCTAAATCTTTATGGTGAACAAACCACCAACGTCTAAACAAATCAACACTCAAACGATACACCTCTCTACCTTCATCTGTAAATGAATATAGTATCTTCTTATCTTTTAAACTCGCCAAAGCTCTTGTCATATTGAGTCGTCTTTCTTCATTTACAGAATACTTATCCCATAAGCGTTTAAGTTCATCCATACTTATGCCGCGTTCAATTTGAGTACTTTCTCTATTAAGATAGGAAATAGATGAAATCAATTGATGCTCGGCAATATTTTCCGGATCAACCTGATTATTATGGAAGTTAGTTTCATCCAAAGACTCCCAAGTATCTCCTTTGCCAGGTTGTACTTCACCAGTTAATACTCTAACTACATCATTAACCTCATTGAATCCTAAATGTCTATGTTTTCTAGCGACAGCATACTTACCACATGCTAAACATATCCATTGAATCCAATATGGCACACAACCAGATAAAGCGCGGATATAAGTTTTTGCCCTTTCGTCAAATATTATTTTAGGACATGCGTCAATTAATTCATTTGCATATTGCTCCTCAATTTCGTTAATAGGCATTGGCAATGTATTATTCATTTGCCCTGCGATGTACTCTTTTTCCTTCGGAAGCTCCTTTATATCGTAAGTACCAGAATAAACAAAGCAAGCTTTTCCTGTCAACGCCAAATTTCTTAATGTAGAAATAAATGTCGCGTCTATTAAACCCTCCTTGAGCATAAGTCGGACAAATGAGAATTCGTCTATTGTAACAAGCGGAATAACATTATTCTCGTTAAGGACATCAACAATCTTACAGAAATCGATCTGCGAAAGACATTCTGCAGGAGGAAGTCCATTTTCACCATAGGCAGCATCAACCTTATCGGCCAATTCATCTGTTAACTTATCGTAAATATTCGTTTCCAGAGCCCAAGTCCAAAACTGGGCAGAAGTCGAATTCTTATATGGGAACTCATTTAGATACCATTTGAAAGCTAAAATATGTTTTGAAGAGTCTTCTTTTAAAATCTGACTATCAATTCGATTTCTCAGATAATCCAAAATTGAAGACTTACCTGTGCGAGTTAGTCCATAAAGTATGTAGGTCAAAGAACGATCCTTTGATAGATAGTGGTCAATCAATGTTTTCAATTCTTTTTCACGTCCCTTGAATATATGTTCTTCCGGAGTATTCGATATGTTCCACGGGATATCTATTTCGTCCGATAATACGTCTTCGCTTTCAATTTCATATGTTGCCTCATATACTATTGGATTTAAATCTTTTCCTTGATATTTTGCAATCAAAAGAAACTTTACGTTAGCGGATTCCAAAGAAGAAAAATCTGATGAAACAAAACTCTCACCACTACAATCTCCTGAAGATAACTCTCCTTCATGTAAAACCTTATATTCTTTACCGTCAATTGTCGCAGTAACATAAAAAGACTCTGCTGTTGAATCTCCATTATTTGTTACAACAATACTGATTACGCCATTGCCATGTTCATCTTTAGTAATGAATGCAGGTTTACTTGATATGTTCAACATTGGCAATGTGCGAGCATCTCTCTCTTCTATTTGACGAGAGATTTCTTTTAACCAATTATTAATCAATATAGAGAAGAATGTGTTACCGTAATAAGTAGTAGTGTCTGCAATCGTTTTTTGTGCACCTAAAAGAGTTTGCTGAGCCCTAACTAATATACGAGTTCTTTCGTTTTCTTTACGTCCTGCGTAAGGTTTTAGGATTTCAATTACCTCTATCAAGGAATTAATAGAAATAATATCAGTATTCGTCATCAAATCCTTATATTCAAGAACTTTTCTCCACTTGTTGTCAAAGGAGCTAAGATCGAAAGAATAAAACTTCCATGATAAGCATATCTGAATAGCTTCGCTTAGGATTTTTTTACGTTCATTTCGATGAACGAACAAACTATGCATAAAATTTTCCAAATCGTCATCTACATCGATTGTTGATTGATTTATCTGATTCAATATATTGAAAGCTTGTTTTTTAAATCTTTCGCTGTCTGAACATTTTCCACGAAATGGACCAATACCACTTTTGTCGTTAATCAAAGAAATCCATACATCTTCTGCCGCAGAACCTACAACCAAATAAGTTCTTAAGAGAAGATTGAGATTTTCTGAGCTATCTCCTTTAAGACATATTTCTTGAAGTTTTCCCAATGAAATAATTTCCCAATCTGATTCAGGAGTTTTGTTACCTTCAATCTGGGATGTAATAAATGATAATTGTAAGTATTTTAATAAAAGTTCTCTAAGATTATCTTTTTCTCCAAGAGTGTTGAAAATTTCCAGGGCTTCAACATAGTAGCTACACGCACTATCACGAAGAGCTTGCAACTCAATAAGTTCTGTAGAGTCATTCCCAATAAGATTCGCAAATCTAGCATACATACCATGCCCCTTCAGTCGAGCGTAATTAGCGACTGATATTTTGTACATTATTGTTGATGTCTGCTTTGAATTATAATAAGCTCCTGCAGCCTCTAAAAAAAGTTGAGCCTTATCCTCAAATGATACCGACTGGTCATTACGTTTGTTTTGGGCTCTACCAAACAGTTGTTCGGCAGGAATTAATTCATTCGAAGGAAGCAATTCCTGCCGTTTAGCCTCTTGACAAACATCCTCAAGAAGCATTTTGCTGATACTATCATTTGTGTCAACAGATCCGTTAATAGGTGTGGATGTATCGCTTGAAGAATCTGAATTATTGATATCATTGGAATTCATCCTTTGAATGGACTCTTTTAGCTTTGTGATAGCATTATTATTTGGTTTAACACTTTCTGCATATAATATTGCTTTTAATGCCTCTTCTCTATTATTACCTTTCTGATACAATCTTGCCATTGTTATATACAAATGGCCAATGCTATTTACATTAACGTCACTCTGTTGTTCAGTTAGAACAATAAGATATGCAAGGGATTGCAAAGCTTCAGTTGTATGATTTAATGCAATCTCTGTATTCACAATTCTATCAAGATAACTTCTTAAGTATTTAGGGGTTGGACGTTTTGTGTTTATAACCTGATAAGAACGTTTAAGAC
>ERZ780046.752-NODE-752-length-12983-cov-3.727723_pt1 | contig 12983 bp, 6 predicted proteins | sample MGYA00511848_ERZ780046 | MGnify/ENA primary metagenome ERZ780046 (study PRJEB29588, sample SAMEA2147983) | human gut metagenome | biome: human gut; feature: human-associated habitat; material: faeces | place: Denmark | collected 2008/2010 ...
ATACGGGTATCGGGACTGGGCTGTATCATTCCGTGGGGGGCGACGGGGCCGGGGAATGTGTGTCCGTGACCTCCCGTACCCACGAACGGGTTTACATAGTCGATGTATTGTAACTGCGTTTCTGTGAGGTTAGAACAGCTTGAAAAAAGCAGTAATCCCAAACCTATCCATAGCGTTGTTCGTTTCATGTCCTTTGTTTATATGTGATGATCTTTTTGTTCTATCTTTTTGCTTTTATCGTATTATTTTACAGGTCGATAAATCCCCGTTTGTATGCATAACTTGCACGATTAATATTTGTGGAATATTCGAGCCGAATGTTGTTTCAAAGATACATTTATTCACGTTAAAATGGTTTATTGTTTTTCCGTTTAAGTCGAATAAAATTATATTTTGTATCATATCGTCCGATTGTACGATCAGCCGATTATTGTTTGTATATATGGTTAGACCGTCTTTTTTTATGTTATTTATGGCGGTGGGTTTCCCCGGTTTTTCTACATAAGGAGTCCCAACGGGAAGTATTTCGTAAAGATTGGGAATATTCTCTTTGTTCCACTCTATTTTCACGGCTGTTACCGTATCTATTTCATGGGTGTCTATGACTGTGCACAACGGTTCCAAAGACCCTTTTTCGATCCATTCGGAGCCATTGTTGACATATATTGACGGGAGTTTGCGAGTGGAATCGAAGATGGTATTGTGGAAAATTTCAATCGACTCTATCGTTATATTTTCGATAAAACGGTGTTCGATATATCCTGCTTCGCCAGCTTGGTAGTTGGTCGAAAGGTCTTTGTCGGCGAGGGTGGCTATTTGCACTCCGCTTTGGTCGGTCGTTTGGGTGTATTTTTCAGACATATCCGCTTTAAATTCGGCTACTTGTAACCAATAGCTACCTACGGTATTACGAATGATAAAGCGAACATATCGTGCCATGAGTCCGTTGGCATTGCAAGTAAACGAACGGGTAGAGTCGAGATAGCCGTTTGTAAATTCGGTTACCGTTTGCCATTGGTTGTTATCGGCGGAGACTTCTATCGCTGCGGTTCCTGAGAGCTGGTCGGTCTCTGTAAATGTGATGCTTATCTCGTAAATGGGCTGAGCCGAAGGGTAGGTGAGAAGAATATAATCGCCTGCGGCTTGTGCTTCGCTGCTCCAAAAGAATGTCGAGGAATTTCCATCGACGACGTTGTTTATGGAGTAAGATTGATATTGTGACATATTGGTGGATGCCTCGGCTTTGACTTCTACGGAGGTGAGGATACGGGAAACCGATAGTTGGTTAAAATCTACGGCGACTTCTTCTTCCGAAATATTCTTAATTCGGATATATGCGGTTTTTTGTTCTCTGATGGGTAATTGTATCGGAGTCCACTGTTTTCCATTTTCCGAAATCTCTACTCGAAGCGTTTTGTCGGCCGTGATTTCTTCCACATTTATTTTTTCGATGTTTCCGAAATAAATACCTACGTATTCGTCTTTATCGAGATCGAGTCCGTTCAATCCGGTTAATCGGACCGTTTCGTTCTGAGCCGTCAATTCTACACCTTGCAAATTCTCGATGTTGGTAATTATTTGCAAACTGTCTTTTGCCGGCCATAATCCGGGGATACTGTTTCCTATTTTTTCTACCAAAAAGTCTGTGAACGGGCGCAAATGGCTATCTCCCGGTTTCACTTCATAGAATTTTTCGGTGGTCGAAGTTCCATATCCTTCGAGAGCGCTTACGAGATAGGTAGAGTCGGAACTCATACCGGTGTATAGTTTTTTCAATCGTAGGTATTTTTCCCAACCTTCGGAGCGGGACATGGAGTTTCCATATTCGAGCATATCCAATGCGTCGAGCGCTATCGTACTTATGTTTTTCAACTTGGCGTTCCAACAGCGAATGTCCTCATACATCAATCGGTAATCTCTGTGCGGACTGTCTTTTAGGGTTTCGATGTACGTGCAAGCCTGTTTAAGATTTTCCAGTTCGTTTCGCAGCTTGTCGGATTCTGTGCTATTTTTCCGTTTGGCGTTTTGGGTATTGAGATGTTTTCGAGGTCTTCCAATGCCCCAGATGTACTGAACGAAACGATGTTTCCTACATTTCCATCTTTCGGGAACGTAGGCTCCTCATACCCGTCGAGAGGCTTTTGAGCGTTTGCTATGGTACTCCCTAACAAGAGAGCCGCTAATGTAAAAAGATAATTTTTTTTCATAAGATGATACTAAATAATATTCTGATTGATTTAATAACCCTCCGCACAAGGACTTGTGCGGAGGGTTTGAATGGCCTTGTATTATTCGGCTACCACTTTGAAAGATTTCACGCGTTTGCCGTCTTTCGACACGACTACATAGTACATGCCTTTGGCAGCATTTACCGTGAGCGTGCAGATTTCGCCGGCCATAGCTTGGTGCTTTTTGGTAGTTACCTGACGACCTTGTGCGTCGAAGATGTCGATAACGTAGTTACCGTCGGCTGCGAATTGCAGGTTGACATTTTCGATGAAGGGGTTGGGGTATACCGTGAGGTTATCTACCAAGTTGCCATCGATACCCGAAGAGGGGAGAACTACGATATACTCTTCTTTCGTCTTCGTATCCGAGCCCCATCCGTTGGCAAGCGTCAAGGTGACGTTATATTTACCGTCTTTGTTGAATGTAACCGATGCGTTGTCACCGGTGTTTTGAACTTCGGCGTCGGCAACGGCGAATGTCGATGTCGTAGTGATGGGCAATGTACCCGACATGGCCGGGTTACCTTGAATAGCGATATTGGCCGGTAATATGTGTTCTTCGTTTGCAGAGGTGTTTTCACCGCCTGCACCTTTCACTTCGATATAGGCAGCCTTGTTGTCGGTAACCAAAGTACCTTTGTTTTCAAACACTTTTTCGCCTTCGTTGTAGTTGTCCGATTCGAACGTCCAGTAACCTTTCAGGTCAGAGGGGATTTCTTTACCGTCGTAACCTTTCATGGCTTCTATTACTTCGGTATCGCTCAATGCCTTGTGCCAAACTTGTACATCGTCGATGACACCGGAAAATCCGGCATAGTAAACGCGAGAACCACCGATGTAGATGTTTGCAGCTTTAACGTTTCCAGTTCCACCGTTATTATCGTTGTAATTGTATTTTGAAGCATTACCTTCTCCTACTTTCTTACCATTGAAATAGATTCTTTGTTTGCTGCCGTCGAATGAAATGAGGACGTGTGCCCATTGACCTTCGGATAAACTATAAGATTCGGTTCCGGTACGGTTACCGTCTGTACAACAAGCCAAGTTGGGAATTTCGTGTTTGTTGTTGCTTCCGTTGAAATAGTATTGCGATTCATTTCCCCACATAGTATAAGAAATGATATTGTTATCCAAAATGCGTTGTCCTCCGTTGTTGAATGTCTCAGGCCATACGTCTACCCAAAGGGCTCCCCAATTATTATCGGGCCAGTGGATATCCATATTGCGTTGCTCGATCAATCCCATACCGAATTTAGCGAACGTGAATTTTTCGGGTTTTATCCAAAGACAGATTGAATATTGATTTTGATTCATCGGCAAGAAATCCGATGGAATACGGAACATATAGGGGTCGTCTACCTGCAAACCACGAGAAACCGTACCTTCGTTCTTTTTGCCGGTGTAGCTGAGTGTTACTTCGGCAGTACCGTCTTCGAGGGTTACGTTGGTGTCGGATGCTGTGAAATCGGTAATCGAAGGAATTGCACCTGTGCTTTCGGGAGAAATTTGTACATAGCCGCGATAAGAGAGTACACTCAAATCTCCTTTGGTGAGTTTTACATCGTAATAACCTTCTTCTGACAGTGAAGTGGTTATCGAACGACCGCCATCTTGGGTGAATACGGCATTACCGCCGGTGGTTGCGTTAAAGATTTCCCAAGAGAAAGGTTCTTCTTGGTTGGGGTCGATCAACGAGAGGGTAAATTCCTCGCCGGCTTTGATTACCGCTTTGTTACATTCGATACCGTCGACGAGTGTGAGGTCGGTAGTCAGATAACTGGTCCATGTCGTTTCGCTCTTCGTTTTTCCGTCGGGAGCTACGGCACAAACACCGATTCGGTAATCCGAGATTTCATTGTTGGCCGATACCGGAGCGCCTACTACGTAGTGTGCCCAAGAAGAAGTCGTTCCGCAAAGAACGGGCTCTCCGTCTTTTGCTTGTACGTAAACTTCGAAGTACCAAGTATCTACATCTTCGTTATAAACGGGTATGGAGGGATCGGAATCGTTTTTGGAGGATTCGCAATCCCAGCTAAATTTGAAATCGATCGAGTTATAAGTACGTTTTTTCAAGATTTTGCTTTCTTCGGTAGTGATGACTGGTTTGATCGGTGCAAAAGTCTTTGCTGGAACAATAGCCATTTCGCCGATGAATACATCGTAGTTTGTCGGGGTATTTTCGAATTTGAGACCGATGAGGGCTACATTTCCGTTCATACCGATTTCAGAGGCTTTCTTGGAGAAGGTTGTCCATTGTCCTTCTTTGGCTCCGGTAATGTCGCAAGAGTGCAATGTAGATTCCGACCCTACGAACGACCAGAAGAGTTTCATGTGCGTATCTTCGCCGCTATTTAATTTGAAAGTCATCGATACGTCGTCGGTTTCAGAAACGTCGAAGTTGGTCTTGAAGAGACGAACGTTGGATACTTTCGTAGCTCCGCTCATGTGTAGGGCCGAACCGGCATACCAAGCATCTTCGTAAGTGAATCCGCATTCGATACCGTCTTCGGGTACGTTATTGCTGTCGTCTGTAATCCACCAGCGCCATGTGGGCAGGTAGTCCTGTACACCTACGTTGAACCATTTGTTCCCGAAGGTTACTTTTCCTTCGTTACGGAAGGTTTTTCCGTTACCGAGTCCGAAACGGGTTACGAAAGGCAACTCTTGCAGTACGCTTCGGGCGGGCAGGTATTCTGCTATACCGTGAAAGTTGTTCATAGCCGCTTCGCTGGAACTGGAAATTCCGTCTTTAATAGCCGGGCGTTTTGCCGGGTTTCGGTTACCGCCGGAGAATACTTGCTCTTGCTTTTCGAGGTAACAGGCTTGTACAGCTTCGTCACCCGAACCGAATTCGGAAGAGTTCTGGTAAATCATATTGGTGGTGTGGTTTCCCCAAAATGCGATAGACATTTTGGTGTTTTTCAACGTAGACCACGGACCTCTTGCCAACCAGTTTCCTTGAATGTCGTAACCGGCATAAAGGGTGTAGGGATTGGCTCCGATTTGTTCGGCGTAGCTAGCCGAACTGCTTGCAGAATATCCCCAATCGTAGTTGAGCATATACATGTCGACTACTTGTTTGTTGTTTTTCCACAACCAATCTTGTTTGCTACTACCGAAAGAGGAACCTAAATCCATAGATCCTCCGTTAGAACCTACTCCATACCAATATACGTGGAATTGCCAACCGATCGATTCTGCATATTCCCGACATTGGGAGAAGAAGTCTTGCAAAGCAGAGGCTTGGGGAACCGGACCTTCGGGGTTGATACCGACACCATCGAGACCATAATAGCGAAGGAATTTTACGAATTTTTCTACGTATTTGAATTTTCCGCCTTCTTTTTTCACCAGCATATTTACATTAGCTGTTGGGCTGGTGTTATCGCCTCCCCAAGAGTCGAAGAAGATGAGACCGCCGCTATTGGCTACACCGTTACGGTGAGTAACGTCGCTGTATGCACCCGGTACACGTACCCACGGGAGAGACCAGCCGCCTTGCGAATCCACGTAGGACCACATACTGAAATTATCGCCGTCGAATACATATCGCGGTAGCGATTGCCAGTAAGTGTCGGATATACCCATCGGCGTCCACATACTGAATTTGCGGTCTTGCGTCATGGTGGGATCTACCTGTGTTGCCGTGTTCACGAAACGTTTTTTCATGGGGACACGGGCGATGTAGAAGTTCTCGTCTTCGGAAAGGGGGACTCCCGGTTCCCAAGATTCAAAATAGTCATAAAAATCGAGATAGACTGTTTTTTTATCACCTCCGGCGATAGAAATTTCTTTGGTCGGTAAGAGTTCTACATAGGGAGCGTGGGTAGGAATGTTTTGTGCATAGTTTCCCACAACTACCGAACAAGCCAATACCGATAATACTAATTTCGGTGTTTTCATGTTTTTTGTTTTTAAGTTAATAATAGGATCTCAAAAAAGTTGTTTTTTATTTTAGGGGAGAGAGTGTACGTTTCTATACGCTCTCTCCGATTAAATTTTTAGTTAGAAACTTCGGTTTCCCAACGACGATTGTCGCCCAATCCGGCAGGGTCTTCTACGTCCCACCAAAGGGTAGTACGCATCAGGTTACTTCCTCCGAGGGCTTGGATCCCCGACGTATTGACATCTTGGGCGGCTGCCGCATCGGTCATGTTCCACGGAATACGGCGAATCATACGACCTTTTCCCAACGAGCCGTCTCCGATATCGTTGACGGGGAATATGCGAGGATAACCGGTACGGCGCAAGTCGTTCCATGCTTCAAGTCCCATAGGGAACTGAGCGAGCCATTTTTGGGTGATGATTTTTTCGAGCTTTACTTTATTGTCGTCGCTGTTGTTGATTTTTACTCCTACGGTAACCAGACCTTTGGTGTTGTTGCGTGAGTTGTGCGGATCCACGTAGTCGATAGAAGTATCTGCCGATTCTTGATTCCAATAGGTTTGGAAGTCGGGTTCGGTTTGTGCGATGTCGTAATCGTCGAACATGGCAGCAACACCTCTCAGATAGTTTGTATTGACCGATCCGCCGATATTCCATCGAAGGGCTGCCTCGGCTTGCAGAAAGTAACGCTCGGAGAGTTTGAAAATGGCGAGCGGGAAATTTGCGAAAGCACTTGTGACACCTGAAAATTTGGTGTATTGGTTATTATCGTCCCGAGGTGTGAGTTGGATTCCCGTGCGGACTCCCACAATGTCTTGTTGTGCTTGCCACGTCGTTTCTCCGTTTTCGTCGCGTATGGCATCGCTATTTTTTTCAAAAATTTTATCCATGAAAGGTACTTTGAGTCGCTTCATGATGTTTTCGAGCGAAGCGTTTATACGTGTGTCGTTCCAAAGAATGGAGATAAATGCCAACGGGTGATTGGTTCCGTTATTAACCATCGTGTTGTACTCGATGCTTTTTTCGATAAGTCCGTCGTCGATAGCCGATTGCGCTTCGGTTTTAGCTCTATCGGGATTGACGTTGGACATACGCATGGCCATGCGCAGACGAATGGAATTGGAGAATTGTTCCCATGTTTTTACATCGCCGCAGATTTTGTCGTATTGAGCCAGAATCTGATTAATGGTATCTTGATGTTCTTCGGAAGTAGAGGTAAACTCTTTCAATATTTTCCCCGCATCTTTAAGATTGACGAACAGGGAGTCGTAGATTTGATCCATCGGTTCGTAGGTTACGGGAGGTTCCTGCACATCGTTTTTATAATCGGTCCACGGGAAAGGTCCGTACACATCGGAAAGTTCCAATGCAGAGAAACAATACATGATGTTGCACATGGCTCCGATTTCTCGCAGATTGAGGTCGGCAGCCGAGCGCATTACAGGTAAGGCTGCTTGTGCTACGTTGAAAAAACTGGCTTTGGGACCATCGCAGTATTGCGCAAAATACCGGTAGGTAGAGGGCAGGTTCCCGCTAAAATTTTGTGTTCCGGCCATGTATCCCGAATAATTGTCGATGTGAATGTTGAATTGTACTTGATAGACGTGTGCACCGTTCGATGCTCCGACATCGTGCATTTTTTGCTGTGCCGTCAGGAACATACCGGCTGCCTGTTCATAGTTCTCGGCAATAGAGAGGTCGCCCGAACCGACTTCGATGTTGGAGTTCAGATCGTCGAGCAGAGGGTCGCCGCAACCGATTAAGGAGATTGCCGCGGCAAAAACGAATGCTGATAAATATACTGTTGTTTTCATGATGTTATGTTTCGTTAGAATGATGCTTTAAGTGAAATACCGAAAGAACGGGTAGTAGGCATACTGAAAATATCTACGTTACCCAGAGCATTTTGCGTACTCAACGAAGTATCGGGGTCAATGGGTGCATCGATGTACAAGAAGAACAAGTTACGGGCATTGGCCGATACCGTGAGGTTCTTGCTTTGTCCGAAGAGATTGCGGAACGTATATGCCAATGAAATCTCACGAAGACGGAAGTTCGTAGCATCATATACGTAGTTGCGTCCTACGGGTGATCCACCGCCGATGGTCTGATAATATTGGTCGACCGGAACGACTTGGTTTGTTCCCGGGATATACATGCCGGGCTTGGTGACAACACCGTCCTCGGAGGTCCAATAGAGGTTGTTGGCAACGGCGTAGTCCCGTGCATCGGCCGTACGTTGCGATGTGCCGAAATAGTCGAGGTATGCCTCGGTGAAGGAGATGACTTTACCGCCAATTTTTCCATCGATAAGGAAATAGAAGGAGAAGTCTTTGTAATTGAAGGTGTTGGACCAACCGAGGGTGTGCTTGGCATTCATGTTGCCGAGGTATTCGTTGGCTTGTCCATTGAGTTTGAATGGAGCTCCGGTTTGAGGGTCGACAACGATTTCTCCGGTTATTTCGTCTCTCATAAAGTCGATGGCATAGAGGTCGCCATAAGAACCGCCTTCTTCGAATTTGATTTTCAGACCGCTGAGGTTACCCATATCGATTTCGTGGGTATATTTTTGTCCATTTTGCTTACGGGCCACCGTGAGGATTTTGTTGTCGTTGTAGGCGTAATTGAAGTTGGTAATCCAACTGAAATTGTTGTTGGGAGCGAAGATATAGGATGCGGTTAACTCGATACCTTGATTACGTACCTTACCACCGTTGATATATATTTCCTTGCCGGCAGCACCTTCGTATTTCATGAATTGGTTTTTCATGATGGCGTTGTAGTAGGTGGCTTGCAACGAGATGGAGCGATCGAGCAAACTGATGTCGAAACCAGCTTCGAACGATTGTGTGGTTTCGGGTTTGGGATTTTTGAAGTTAATGATCGCACTGCTGATGTAGGCTCCTGTCGCCGGATTACGTTTTGCCGATGCGAGGAATAGGTTATTAGGAATAGAGTTACCCACCTCAGAGTACGAAGCCCGTAGTTTCAATTCGTTGATTTGTTCGGGCAAAACAAGTATCTTGTTCATTTGAGCGGATGCACCTGCCGAATAGTAGGCAAAGTGGGGATCCATATCTTTGAACTGTGTAAAGGCACGATACCAGTCGTCTCGGTAACTACCCTCGACCGTTACTTTGTCTTGCCAAGTAACTTGTGCCGTAGCGAAAATGGCTCGTTCCCAGTTTTTGGTAGTAAGTCCTCCGTAGTTTTCGCTACTGTTGAGATAAATATCGGAGAGAACGAATTGGTTGCACGAGAGGTCCTCGGTATAGGGTGCTCCTGATTTGGCAATAGGAGTAATCATCCATTGATCGTAGGAAGAGTTCATCATGCTACCGCCGGCATTGACCCCGATGGTGAAATCTTTGAATGTTTTGTTGTAGCTTAACATGAAATCGCCGTAGAAGTCTTGCGACTTGGTATGGTCGAGAATAAGACGACCCCGGTCGATCATTTCGGCATTACCCCATGTGGTGGCGTATTGTCGGTTTTCGTCGTTGCGTTCGTTGTAATCGTATTTGATACGAGCTTGCAAATTGAGGCCGTCGATGATTTGCCAGTTGGCAGCAATACTACCGAATGTGCGGTTAATCACTTCTTCGCTGGTCATACGGTTGAGCAACCACCACGGGTTATTGAGGTTGATGGCATCGGTAAACCAAACTTGTTTGCCATAGTTGGCATCGGAAAGGGTAGATGTCTTGCCCGATTGTATCACCGATATGGGTAACCCGTCTGCTCCGATTTCGGAAGCGATGTAGCTATATGGATTGGACTGCCATGTTGCACTGGTGTCGTAATAGTTTTTGCGATACCAATTCATATCGATGTTACGCGGTGATGTATATACTTGATAGATGGGGTTGAAGAACGTACCACCGGTGGGACGGTTTTTTGTTTTTTGATTGATGTAATTCGCCGAAATATCGATTTTTAGTTTGTCCTTGAAGAAGGAGAAGTTTTGCCTCAACGAGATGTTGTGCCGTTCGAATTTATTGGTTTCGACGATACCATTGGCTGTGGTATTTCCATAAGAGAAATAGGTTTGTGCCACTTTCGTACCTCCGCTCAATGCGATGGAGTTGTTGAAGTTGGTTCCTACCCGGTAGAAGTCGCTGATGTCGTAAGCATTGCGGGTGAGGTGATAGGGGGAGTTTGCGGTGTCGTAATATTCGTCACCGAGAGTGTTCATGCGTTGTCCCCAGCTATTAGAGTTCATGGTGAATCCGTTTTCGACTGACCCGGACATTTGTGCTCCATATCTGTTTTGTAACTTGGGGAGTTTCAGAGGAGTCTCGAATGTCGTACTGCTCGATACATCGATACGGATTTGTCCTTCCTTACCTTTTTTGGTGGTAATCATAAGTACACCGTTAGAGGCGGCACTACCGTAAAGGGCTGCGGAGTTGGCTCCTTTCAGCACGGTAATCGATTCGATGTCGTCGGGGTTGAGTTGGGAAAGGGCATCGCTACTTTCTTTCGAACCGTCGACCATCATTGTAGCACCGCCGCCGTCCATGTCCATTTGTCCGGCCACGCTGTTTTGCATGGGCACACCGTCGATTACGATGAGCGGCGAGTTGTTACCCAGCATAGACGCATTACCCCGTAGAAGGATTTTGGAGGCTCCACCGGCTCCGCCGGAGTTAGGCGTGATGACCAGACCCGCACTTTTCCCTTGCAACGAGTTGATGAGGTTGGCTTCTTTTGCACGAGTGAGCTCGTCGCCTCCGACGGTTTGCGTCGAGTAGGAAAGGGTTTCTTCTTTACGAGCGATACCCATAGCCGTGACTACGACTTCGTCGAGCAACTTCGTGTTGTCTTGCATCACTACATTGATTTTATTTTGTCCGTTGATGGGGCGTTTGATAGTTTGGTAACCGATGTAGGAAAATTCCAATTCGTTGCTTCCTGCCGGCACTTTGATAGAATAGTTACCATCGATATCGGTTGCCGTCGCTACACTGGTTCCCGCAACCTTTACGGTGAGGCCGATGAGTGTTTCGCCGGAGGCATCGGTAACGTTACCGGTTATAATTTTCGTATTGGCACTTTGAGCCGTTGCACTTGCGCTGGCGACATTTCCTTGCGCAGATGCGGCTTTTTTCGACAACATGATGTTGGGGTTCTGTATCGAGTAAGAAACGTCGGTCCCTTTGAACATGATATCGAGTATTTCGCTGACCGTCTTATTTTGAACGTTAAGGTTTACTTTGCGTTTCGTGTCCACTTGGGTGTTGATAACAAACAGACACTGAGCTTCTTTCTCGATCTTTTTCAAAACTTCGTCTATCGGAGTATTTGCCTCGGATAGGGATATGCGTGAATACGCATCGGCACTTGCTTCGAATGCGTAAGCCAGTGCTAAAACTGCAATAATTGCTTTTAAACTTTTTCTATACATACGTGTGTTTTGTGGTATTCAAAAGTTTTGTAACTGAAATAAATAAATTGTTGATTTTAAAATGATAGATAAGAGATGGTGTGCTTTTATGTATTCATAGGCTTTTGGATATTATTTGTGTTTAGAAGTGATTTGTATTGTATTGAGTTCTTTATCCCATTTGAAATCGAAGTTGAAATCGTGTTGAAGAGCCTGCAACGCATGTTGAATGCCATTGTAGCGATAGAACTTACCGGTGTAGTGCTCGGTGCTTTTGATGTCTTTGTCGATACTGATTTTTACACCGAAACATTTTTCGAATCCTTCCATCAATTCGTCGAACGATTTGTCCTTAAAGTAGTAGATACCGTCTTTCCACAGCTCGGTTTCGAAGGTGCGGATTACCGATTGCTTGAACTCGCCGTCTTTGAATTGTGCCCGGTATCCGGGTTTGAGCATCGCGCTTTTTTCGCCCGACGATATTTTTACAGAACCCTCGATGAGCGAGACCATGAAGTCTTTTTCTTTGAGTGTGGAAGTCACGTAGAATTTGGTTCCCAACACTTTAACTTTTCCGTTAGGCGTATTTACGATAAATGGTTTCCAACGGTTGTGGGTGACTTCGAGATAGGCTTCGCCTTCTATTTCTATATTGCGTTGCATTCCCAAGAACGACGAGGGGTATTTTATCGTAGAACCTGCATTGAGCCATACTTTTGTACCATCGGGCAGGAGCAGGGTATTGCTGTTACCGGCCGGTACGGTCAATGAATAGAGGGGAACGATGCGATCGCCCATCGTGAGATAGAAACTGCCGAATGCTACCGACAACAATAGTATGACAACGGCGGCGATACGTAGAAGTTGTGCACGGTAGTGGCGGCGGAAGTCGTATTTGGTACGCTGTATATTGTCGGTCGATAATAAAATGGCATTGTATATGTTGCGTTCACGACAGAACTCTTTGAGGTTTTCGGGCGAGGCTTTTGTCCACTCCAAAACTTGAATGCGCTCCTCTTCGGTTGCGCAATTTCCGAAATATCTATATAATGTTTTCTTTTCCATACATTATATAAACCGAAAAACAGGGTATATCCCTAGTAATAAAATAAAATTTTTTTGAGAAAAATGAAGTGTGGATTTGTGTTTTTATAGTTTGTTGGTTGGTTTTCGTGGTATTTTAGTCGGATTTCGTTACAGCGTGGCTCGGAATTTTTATAAATAGTCTTTTAATTTTTTTCTTAGGACATTCAGGCTTTTTGTGACATGGAATTCTACGCCTTTTACCGAAATCCCGAAGTTTTCGGCAATGGTTTTGTAGGATTTTTGTTCGAGGTATCTTTCGTAAAAAATTTCACGGGTGCGATTAGGGAGTGTTTTGATAGTATCGTTTACTATATTTTCTATTTCGCTGGTGAATAGTTCGGAGGGATCGCATCCTTTCAATGAGGATATATTGAGTTCTATTTCACCTATTATGTGTT
>ERZ780046.764-NODE-764-length-12849-cov-4.696967_pt1 | contig 12849 bp, 17 predicted proteins | sample MGYA00511848_ERZ780046 | MGnify/ENA primary metagenome ERZ780046 (study PRJEB29588, sample SAMEA2147983) | human gut metagenome | biome: human gut; feature: human-associated habitat; material: faeces | place: Denmark | collected 2008/2010 ...
CGGCGCCGCGTTGGCCTCTGGGCCGCGCATCTCGCCCACGCAGATGATGTCCGGATTGAAGCGAAGGGCAATATCCAGCAATGCGATCTGATCGATGCGCTGGCGCTCATTCTCGCTGTCACGGGTCTGCGTGTGGACGACAGAGTTCGTCACCCGCCCGTCACGCTCCCGGATGAGCTGGAGTTCTCGAGAGCCATCTTCAATGGTAAAGATACGCTTGCGGTCCGGGATGGTGGAGAGGAGCCAGCCTGCCACGGTGGTCTTGCCGGAGGAGGTCGCTCCCGCCACGCAGATAGACACGCCGTAGCGAAGGCAGGCGGACAGGAAATCCAGCATTTCCTCTGTGGCCGTGCCGCTCTGCACGAAGTCCGCCTTGCTGAGATTCCTGGGATTCACGATACGGATGGATGCGGCAACACCGGCATCCTCATCCAGCACCGGCGTTTTGATGACCGAGATACGAATATTCTTTGCCAATCGGGAGGTAATGATGGGGCTGGCATTGTCCAGTACCTTGCCAGAGTTCTGCAGCATACGGCGGATGACATTGGCGGCGTGTTCCGGCGAATCGAAATGCTCCTCCAGCTTGGCGGTATGACCGTCCGAATACTGGATCTCAATGTCCCGCCAGGAGTTGATATCGATCTCCTCAATGCCGTCCGCGAAGATGTACTTGGTTAAAAATCCGTACTCTGCCATTTCCGTGTACAGAGCGTCCACCAGTTCAGAGGCCGTCATGCCATCCACAGCAATGCGGTTCTCCTGCAGATACCGTGCCATGCGGCGCTTCATCTGCTCTTTGGCATCCGAGTTATCCTCTGTGATGAGGGTAGCGTAGGTTTCCGAGAGATAGCCCTGCACCTGACTGAGTGCCTCCGCAAAGGTGACACCTTTCTCCTGCGGTGCAAAGAAGAGTTCGCTTGCACGTGGTGCTGTTGAAGCTTCCGCGAAAAGCGACCTTCCGGTGCGCTCCTCGAAGGAGATGTCATGCACCTCTGCCTGTTCCGGATTTCTCTCCGGTTCTGCGGGGGCGGCCGGGACGAACAGGGAGTTGCTTCGTCTTTCACCAAGCAATCAGAACACCTCCTCACAGATCCGGTCGATCTCCTTGCGGAATGCGCGGCTGTCCTTCATGGAGAGGTCTGCCAGCAGCTCACCGGCCAAATACTGCTCCTCCAGCTCCTGCGAATACGGCAGCCGGAAGACTACGCTGCCCAGCACCTGACCGATGCGGTCTGCCGCCTGAAAGGGCTTGATGTTGGATGCTACCCGGTACTGCTTGTCTTTGTCCCATTTCAGTTCTCCCAGAAGCGGAAGCTGGCTGGAGAGATATCCGACCGATTTCAGGTCACAGCTGGCAAGCTGCAGAACGCTGTCCGCCTCCATCAGCGCCACAGCGGAGAGAATGTCGTTTGCGATGTAGCTGGAGCAATCAATGACCACATAGGGTACGATCTCACGGAGTCCGCGGATGAGTTCCTCCGCCTGCTGCTTGGTGCAGGGCGCATAGGTGTACTCGTTTTCTTTCTTACGAAGGCCAAGCATCGTCAGGTGAGGCAGACGTTTGAGGGTAGTCAGATTGTGTTTGATGAGATTTACGGAGATGTGCTGAGCGGCAAAGATACTGCCGAGGGATTTATCGACCTCCAATTCCGAGGGAGGGCAAATGCAGGGCATCATAGGCGCGGTCATATCACAGAGGAGCAGCACCGTATTTTTCTTCTGGTCTGCCAAATGCTTTGCGATTTTGACTGCTGTTACCGTCTTGCCGCAGCCGGGACTGCCCCAAACGGCGAGGATGCCGCCTCCGGACTCCTCCATCGGCTCCAGCTCCTCCGGCTCCGTATTGCGGCGAAAGAGGCTGCCTTTCAGGAAATTCATTCGGTGGCCTCACTTTCCGCGGAAGGCTCCGCGCCCTCGCTTTCCTTAGATTCCGTACCCTCTGCGGTTTCGCCACTGTTCTCCGGCTCCGGTTCTGCGTACAGCTCCTCAATCAGGGCATCCTGCGCCGCAATGAACTTAGCGGCGTTTTCGGGCGTTCCGCGATACACAAGCGCCAGATGCAGCTCACTATCTTGTTCCAGCTCCGCCAGTACCTTAGCCTGCTCAGTGGTCACCAGCAGTGTCACGGTGGAGGGCAGTTCCTTTTCATCCACCACTTCACCGGTGTTGGCATCGTATCCGGAGGAGGCGGTTACCGAGATGACCTCCACATACTGCAGCTCCGGAGGAATCGCTGTTTTGCCCTTGCCCTGATACAGAACACCCCCACGATGACCGTGACGATATCGCCGCTTTCCAGCTTACCGGAAAGGCCGGTGGCAAAGCTCTTGATGGTAACGGAGATGGCCTGCTTTGTGCCGTCCAGATTATAGAGATAGGCATTCTCTGCCGCAGGTACAGCTGAGAGCTTGCTGGAGAGAATGTAATCTCCGGCAACCAGGTCAGCGGTCGCATATTTCCCGACGACCTCTTTCTTGTCTGTCATAAGATTCTGCGGCAGATTGTAGGCGCCGACCTCTACCGTTTGGACCATCTCGGCGGTGATCTCGTCGCCTTCCTTGATGTCCTTCGCCACACGGACGATCTCCGTTTTCTCACTGGCGCTGCGGCTGAACAGCGGCGTAACGCCGAAGCAGATGATCAGCGCCAGCAGGATACACAGCACACCGATGACGGTGCGATTGCGAAAAATCTTCAAATCGTTTTCCTCCTTATAGAAAATATGCGGGAATAAAAGCCACTGCGAAATATGGCACCAGCGGCTGCTTCTTTGCCGCACTCTGCCGCAGTGCCGGGAATGCACGCATGACAAGGGATGCCAGCAGGAGCGCGACGGACATAAATAAGAATCCCGTGAGTACCCGTCCAACTCCCAACACAAAGCCTACCGCCGCAGCTAACCGCCAATCCCCGCCGCCCATCAGGCCAAAGCCTGCACAGAGGTAGAACGGAAGCATTGCCAGCAATGCCCCCAAAAGGGAGGCGGGGCTGATGGTGATCAGCCCCGCCAAAGCAATGACGATGCAGACGATGTTGCTGACGGTCCGGGTCCTCAGGTCATCCACTGCAGCATAAATGAGACCACCGCAGAAGAGGATCGCCTGCGCCCAGTGCATCAGCCATTGTAGCTGAACATTTCCGTGATCTTCTGGGTTACCGTGGGCATGACCGTATCGTTCAGGATAGCATAGAGGCCAGCCAGTACCAGCGCACCCAGCACAACGGCGATCAGCACCTTGACGGCAGTATCGATGTAGCCCTCACCGGTATTGCTACAGACGGCACGGCGGTTGAAGGCAAGCACGGCAGACATGGAATTGACCGCGGCGGTCTTGACGCAAGTGACAGCGGACTTGGCGGTATGGGTGATCTTCTTGATGAACTTCTTCATGAAATATTCCTCCTGTAAATTCAAAAGTTTTTGTTGGTGAGTTGGTCATTTGCGTGTTGCAGGAGGCCCACGGCTCCGCGCAGACAGCAAAAATGCCGGGCGGTCATCTCTCGTCCGGCTCACAAGGTCATATTGATGCATGGGTCCTGCTTCTGCTCGAACCGGATCGGCTGGAAGCCTACTCGGTCACAGTAGTAAAATTCGCTGACGGAATCGTCATACAGCTCCACCACATCCGACAGCGCCATGCGGTAGCCCTGATAGCCGGGAGGCGGAGCATCCCGGCAGATGGTATAGATCCGCTCCAGATTGCTGGTACCGAGATCGCCATCGAACACGAGCGTGTAATTTTCGGCATCCGGCTCTCCGAACTTCCGTACCTGATCCTCGTACCCGATGAATCGCATTGCCACGTCTACATCCTTTTTGAGCTGCCAAATGCGGCAGCCCTTTCGAGACTGCGCCGGTTCTTCGCCGGCCATCTCGCCGGATACGAGACGGTCAAAGATTCCGTCCTCCCAACGGGGTGTCAGATTCATGCGGCTCAGATATTGGTTGAGCTCGTCCGTGCGGAACATTTCATCCACCACGGCGGTATCCGCCTTCACATAGCCCACAGGATTGCCGTAAAAGATGAGCCGATTTCGGTTATCCACGGTGAATCGCACCAAGTTCCGTCACCTCCTTTCGCACCGTGGCGCTTACATCTGCTGTTCCATGCCATGAGCGGGTGCGCCCTCGCTCTGCTCCATGCGTTCCTGCAGCCTCTGCTCGTAAGCATCGTTGACCGCATCCACCAGCGCAGTCCTTGCCTCGGCGGTGACGGCATGGAAGGTGTCGTTATACACCGTCTCGCCGTTTTTCTTGTAGGACTCCTGGGGCATGGAGATGAAGCGCCCCTTGTCCGTCTCAATGACACGGAGGCCGTGGACGGCAAATGCGCCGGCGATGGTAACGCTGGCATAGGCTTTGGTTTTGTAGTCGCCGTCCACCATACGGTCGATCCTCGCCTCGACCTGGGGCGCAGGGGCTTCCTGCTGCTTTTTCTTCTGCGTTGCTGCCATAGATTTTTTCTCCTTCCTGTTACATAGATTGATTGTTCATACCGGGGGATTCGGCGGCTTCTTCCTGCTGAAACTGCAACAAACTCTCTTTGGCCCAATCGGGCAGGAATTTCTCATCCAGCACGCCGACAAACTCATCCCGGTTCCACCTGGTCATTTCACCGTCACTCAGACAAGTGCAGCGCACCGAGCGCCCAATAGCGTGGGGACTGCATCCGAAGCCGTCGTGGGCATACCACAGCTGGTTTTCTTGGCTCCAGCAGGACTCTTTCAGCGTATCAGGGCTGAGTACCAGCACCTTACCGATGTAATCCTGCTCGGCACGGTCACCGACGCAATGCTCGGGGCCAAACAGGCCCAGCTTCTGATACGCTTTCCGATAGAGGTCGACGAAGCCATCCAGAATGGCGGGATGGCTTCGGACAGTGATCTCGGCATTGTGCCGCTCGTCCTGCGGAATATATCGTCGTGCCGCCCACTGCTTGTTTGCTCTGCTGAAACGCCCGTCCCAGGAAAGTTCCTGCAGGGTGGTGGCCAGTACCCATTCCGTGCGCTTGTAGCCATATTCCGCAAGCACAGGTTCAAGGCAGTCCTTCTTTAGGTGCATTCCATCGAAGTTCTGACGGATCGTCTCCTCGATGGCATTCCGGCAGGCAACATTGGCGTGGTAACTCTCGCGCCACATGGGAAGCTGATTTCTTTTCTTGGCCTCCTGTGCCGAGTAGGGATAGAGATACTCGTGATCCTTACTCATCATCCGTATCCTCGGTAATGACCACGGCACCGTCGATGACCTGGATGTGCAGATCCTTGCCCAGAAGTCCTGCATCCCCAAACGCCTCGAGGGGAACCGGAATCGTGATCGTATCCTCATACTCGTCATCGACGCTCTCATCAACGAGCGGAGTTTTATCCTCCGCATCCGAATTGCACAGTGCGTCCAAGGTCATACTGCGGGCGAGACGCACCATGCCCTGCAGTACATCTCTCGTTTCGACCAGTGTCATATCCTTCTTGAGAAGAATGATTGCGTTGTCCATCGTGTGAAGCTCCAGCGTGTCAGTCTCATCGAGTTTGCTCAGGATCAGGGCGGCGTGCTGAACAACAACCCTGCCGTCATTGGTGTAATTGATAAACTTCATATGGTATCCTCCTTTAATTTGTTGTTTTGATTGGCCTTTCCGGCTCATGGATCAGTTCATACCGGGCCTCGCTGCCGCAGTTCAGCAGGCTCTCCAAACTGAGCTGCCAGCAGGCTTTGCGAGGATCATAGTTGGTGATGATAACTTCCTCATATTCGCTGCCCGCCGTCTGGGACATACTGTTGGGGCGTACAACGCGGAAAATGTAGAACTCCTGATACAGTTCGCAAATGTACGGGCAGTAGTTGTAGGACACCATGACATACCCATGACAGTTCAGGAGTGTGTCATGGAGCCGCTGGTGATTTTCCTTTGGGAAGGCTACCTCATAGCATTCGGCCTCAAAGTACGGCGGGTCACAGTAGATCCATGCGTCACCACGGTCATACTGGCGGATGACATCCTCAAAGTCTTTGTTCTCCACAATGACATTCGCCAGCCGGCGAGAGCACTCCCAAATCAGGTGGAAGAAGCGGCGGATATCGCAGGGCTTACCACCGAATGATTTAGAGCTGCCGCTGAAGCTGTACCGAACCAGTTTGAAGAAATCTGCGGCACGGCGGACATCTCCGCGGGGAGCACGCTCCAGCAGGAGCGTGCGGATAGCTTCGGCCTCGGGCGGCTTGAGCAGGATCTCAGTCAGTTCCATTTCTTCCTGCAGATAGTCATCCGTGATCTCGCCCTTGGAGAGAAACTTGTACAGGACATTGAAATCATCCCGCGTGTTCAGAGGCAGAAAGCCCAATTCCGCCAGCAGCGCTAAGGGGCGGTTTTTCACGCAGCAGAAGAGATTCGTGAGATTGCTGTTGAAATCGTTGTAGACCTCCATACAACCCTGCTGGATGGGACGGCTCATGGTCACCGTGCCGCTGCCGCCGAAGACATCGATGAACCGGCTGTAGTGATCCGGCGCCATCTTGTTGATGATCCACAGCAGCTTGCTCTTGCCGCCCACCCATGGGATAAAGCTGTTCAAGGGGCGTCACCCCCATCCAGCGGGAGAGAAAGCTGACCGGTATCTACATAGTCCGGTAAAGCACTGGACAGGCCGCGCTCCGCAAATGCGATCTTCTTGATTCGGCTGCGGAGTTGCCGGATGGTGCGCTCCAGCTCCTCGGCAGTGGCGGCGTAATAGTAGCCGCCCTCAAAGCTGCAAATGGGAATGCCGTCACCGCGCAGGGCGTTGATCTCCCGGCGCAGCTCAGAACCACGCATTTGGAAGCTGCACTCCAACTCCCGGCTGGTGACGGCATTTGCTTCACCCTTGTGGTGAAGCGCAAGATATTCCGCAAGGGCTTCGTTGGTTGCCACAGTTCCTCCTTTCCGGAGCCGTTATCCCGGAATAGGAGACAAAAAGAGCGCAAAAAAGAAGGGGTCGCTTTTCCCCATTCGGAAAAACGGCACCTTGGTATATTTTCTATCTACTGGCTTGGTAGGATAGAATCATGTTAGTTGCTGCGTGTCCATTTCAAAGCGCTCCTGCACCGGTGTCTGCATCGGCTGATAGTCCTCCCGATGCAGCAGGCCGTAGGAGGTAAGTGCAGCATTGTCATCCTTGATGATCTCGTTCCCGTAGGTGAAGAGATTTACATGAGGCAGGAGCAGTTCCGCCGAGTGGGCATCCATTGTGAAGTTCAGTTCATCAATGGCCGCCTCCTGCGGCGAACTGATCTCCGGCGTGAGGATGTAATCCCCGATATGCTCGGCAAGGCCCGCAGCAGTAGCCAGATCCGTTACCTCGAAATGCTCCAGCAGGGCTTTCAGCTTCGGGATCTGTTTTTCGCGGGAAGGCATAGCCTCCACTGCCTCCGCAAAATCGTTGAAGGCATCCAGCTCCATTGGCAAGTCAGCAAACTCTGCCGCCTGTGGGATGATCCCGTCATAGTCGAGAACCATAGCACCCTCCCAGCCGTCCGCTCCGAGCTGCTTCTGCACTTCCCTCAATGCTTCAGCAGACGCAGGCAATTCCAGCGTGACGGTGCGGTCATCTTCGAGGTCGGGATGAAGGCCAAGGGTAAGACGGAAGAGATATTCCGGCTTTTCGGGAAGCTCCTTGGCGCAGGGTGGTGCGGTGACCAGTTCACTGTGCTGCACCACATAGCCGTTCCGCGTGAATGTGCCGTTTTCACCGGTACGCAGGGCTTTGCCGATTTTACCAAAGTCCAGCATCTCGAACACATCGTCGGAGAGTCCGTCCAGTTCCTCCATGAAGCCGTTTTCCGCATAGAAGCGGCCAAGCTCTGCGTCACTGGGCGCGCCGACCACATGGCAACAATCCGCACCTGCGCTGACCGTCAAATTTCTCAAATCCTGCATGGTGAGAATACCGCCATTGGATTCTACCTTTCTCTGAATTTCCAGACGGAGCAGGCCGTCAAACGCTTCCTGCTCCGTTTCATCCAGCACAGCCAGCCGACCGGCGAGATCGTTTAGCTCATTGAGGCTGGCGTCCAGTTCCATCAGGTGAGGGGCGAGATACTCGAAGCCATAGTAATCGTCAATTTCCAGATACAGCTCCTCGTTCTCCTGAAGCCGCACCTTATCCATTGAATCGTGCAATTCCCACGGGGAGGCGGGAAGTTCCAGTCTTGCGTGAGCCTCACTGTTGGGTAAGTCCAGCTTTGCCAGATAGATGCCAAATATCTTTTTACCCAAGGGTCATTCCTCCCATTTCCGGCTGTTGTTCATAGCAGGCGGGGTCAGCGCCGGGGACGCCCCAGCCGAACATGGAACCCGTTTTCATGGCTTCCTCCTGCGCGGGGGTAACGCCCAGCCGCTCGTTGTTGTAGTCCGCTATCTCACGGTTCTGCGCCGGATCGTCCGTGGACCAGTCGCTGGGATAGTAGCCGCTCTCGCCGCGCTTGATGCAGATGAGTTCTCCGGTGCTGGCAAGGGTGGAGAAGCACAGCTCCGGCAGCCCCTCCGCCAACTTGGGGGAGAAAAGCTCCTGCTCCGTCTGGATGCTCCACTCGTCCGAGTTCCAAAGGTGGACATACAGCTCACTTCCACCATCCACAAGGATATCCCGCTGCTCAAAGCCCTCGCCCCAACCGTCCGATGCCTGTCCGGTGAGGTACTCCTTTAAGGTTTCCAGCTCTGTGTCCGATAATTCCCTGGTGACGCGGCATTCCGCCACGCCCCAGAGCTGCCGATCACGCTCTTCCACGGTGAAGACGGCGGTGCGCACCTTGGTATTGACGCTGTCGACTTCATCATACCAATGCATGAGACCTCGCTCGGTTTCCTCCGGCATCCGGTTTTTCACCAGTGCCGCCGTGATCTGATCCTGATAGCCGCGCAGCTCACTGCCCTCCAGCAATGTGCTGCTGTCGTCGAGATCGCCGTACTCGTTTCGCTCGTAGAGATCGGCGGTCAGGGGCATATACAGCTTGAGGGTGGTCAGCTTGGGCGGCAGCACCGTGAAGCTGTCCTCGCCGGGGGCGAGCGGCAGCGTGCGACCATTGTCCCACTTCATGAATATTTGTCCTTCGTCGTCCACGAAGTCCACCTCACCCTCGGTGCCGGGGAGAATGGGCGCGTAGGGATCGTCCATTGAATTGAGCCGGATGCGGGTGCCGGGGGGATACTGCTCCTTGATAAAATTCACCATTTTTCTGTCCATACTCACATTCCTCCCATTGTCATGCCCTGATCGGGCGTTTTTTGATATTCCTCCAACTGACGGGGATTTTCCTCACCGTAGGAGTCGAAGATCATGTCATCCACCGCCTTGCGGACAGCGGGATCGTCGGTCAGCACCTCGTAACGGAAGCCTGTGGTGGGGCGATACGGAAGCTCCTCCCGCACACACTTGAGAAAGGCTTCGGCATCGGTAAACTCTTGTGCATCTCCATTGGCATAGGTAACGCGGCCCACCAGCGGCTTGTCCCGCGCCATGTTCTGCCGCTGCACATCCAGATCATAGGCCGTACAGTAGCAGTTATAATCTCCGGGGGACGGATTGCAGCGCAGGCAGTAGCGGTAATGCTCGGTTTCCACGATGTAGCCGTAGTTTTGTGTCCAGCCGCCGCTGATTTTCCCGCCGTGTTCATAGCAGAAACGCTCCATAGCGAAGCGGTTTTTCAGCACACTCTCCCGCAGCGTGTCCACGACCTCCTGCAGCTCCAGCTTGAACGTGGGGCTGTTCAGCTCCTCCGGGCCACGGGGCCACCATGTATGCCAGAACTCATTGCCGCTGCGCCCGAAGTCCATGCGGACATGTCCAACGGTACCCAGCCATTTATCTTCTTCAGGGTGCGGGGTATAAAATAAGCCCGCCTCCTCCGGGCGGGCAGGTCGGATATGAAATTTCATATTCTCCGCGGGATACGAAAGCTGATGCACCTCGCAGAACTCGCGGAGCGTCATGTCGCCTTCATCGAGAAAACCGAGCTCATCCCTCACATCCAGCCGACCGGACTTAGGCATCGCCAGCTTTTCCGGCATCAGCACCGAGCCTGCGTGGTTGACCACAACATTTTCTTCCATGTAGCACAGCTCACCGGGATCATCGTCAGAGCCGCGAATGTCATAGCAGTACCAGCCCTTCGGCACGGTATCACGGGCGATGCGCCCGTTGGTGAACAGCGCGGGCTTATCAAATACTTCAATGTGTTGGAATTTCTCTGTTCTTGCGTTTACAGCTATTCGGTGTTCCTTCCTTTCATTTTTGGTAACGGCAAACATACTACACATCTGCCGCAAAGTCTACTGAAACATTATTTATGACATCTATTAGTTAGTTGAATGTTATCATAAATATGTACTGGCCATTCACTCTGGTAAGTCCGTAGGTGATACCCGCTTCATCGTTATATACATTTCCTTCTTGATATGCACGCACAATCTGTTTTCCAATATTACCTGCTTGAACTGTATCCGCCGCGACATCACATGTCTCAATGATACCCATCATAGTTTTTGCGATCTTGTCTTCATCTTCTGTGAAGAGCTTTACTGTGAGTATCTTGATCGAGGCGCTGTTTTCATCTTCTGCGTCCATAACAACCTCGCCATCAGAAAAAAGAATAGCCGCTATGGCTTCTCCGTCCGTGTAATTTGGATCAAAGCCCCCTACGCCCGTGACACCTGCAACCATTTCGCCGGCGCGTTTGTTCAGTTCCGCCTGCTGACAATATAGATTCTGCGTAAGAAGCACACAGAAATCTTTCGGGGTCAGCAAAAGATGTCCGTCCTCAACCAGACTTTCAATTGCATAGGATGTAGTCTGTGTCTTTCCGCACCGCGAACAAGTTTGTTCTTTTGTACCACTTTCAGTCGCAGTTGCCTTTTTTTCCACCTTCCAACTCCCCCAACTGTGGCCCAAGGCGTCTCCTTCGGTCTCTCCACACTTTGAACATACTTTGGGCTCTGTGCAGGTTGCGTCTGTCCACTCATGCCTGCATGAACATGCACTCAGGCTCATTAGCAATAACGCCGCGCAGAAAATAGACACGATCACTTGATAGCTTTTCTTCATTGTTTCCTCCCAAATGAACATATTTGTACATAAGTACACCATAAATATTATAGTCTTTTTAACGACTATAGTCAATATCGTGGTCACACCCTAAGATAAAAATATTATCTTAGGGAGGAATACGCATGATAAGCTATGACGCCTTTTGGGACACACTGAAAACATCGAAGGAATCCACTTACTCGCTGATTAAAAATCATCACATTTCCAGCTCTACGATTGATAAACTGCGTAAGAATAAGCCTTTGAATACAACTACAATCAATGACTTATGCCGTATTCTGAACTGTCAAGTGCAAGACATTATGACATATATCCCCTCGAGCGACGATCAAATACTATAGCCGCAAACCCCACACCTGACGATAGCCCTTATATAACGAGGATTCCAGGAAATTATCGTTTTTAACGCAATTTTTTCCTCGCCCTTATCAGCGTACTCTTACTGATTCCCGTCAACTCCTCAACTTGTTTACAAAGCCTCCCCCAACAGCAAAGGGAGAGCACCCATGCTCCCCCTTTTTGCATATTCAGTTGACCTTAATGACCTTTTGCTTCTGGCCCAACAGGTTGACCGGACTGAACGCCGTATGCTGCAGCTGCAGAAACCTATCATCTATTTCGGTATAGCGCTTGGTCATCCGCAAGTCACTGTGCCCCATCTGCTTTTGCAGTGTGAACAGGTCTCCGCCATTTTGGAGATACAACGTGGCAAAACTATGCCTCAACTGATACGGTGTGATTTTGACGCCGCTCAGGCGGCTGACCTTAGCAAAGTCTTTGTCCAGATAGGTTGTAGTCAGGCGGCCGCCCTCGTAATTGGGAAACAGCCAATTCTCCCACTCCTGCGGCTTCATGTGGATGAAAGCAGCAACAGCCTTTGCGGTCTGCGGGCTTAGATACAGCAGCCGCTCACGTCTCGTTTTTGCCACGGTCTTGCTGACTCTCAGCGTATGCTCCATCGCATTGAAATCACTGTCCCGCAATCCAAGCAATTCTTTTGTGCGGATGCCGCAATCCATCATCACCAGCACAATGGTGAATGTCCTCATTCCTGTATAGTTCTTCTTATCCAGGCAATTCATAAAGCGCTGCAAATCACTTACAGAAACCGGCTTGATGTTCCCCTCATCGCGGCGCTTTTTCAGCTCGTTGGCCGTAATAGGATTTTTCGGAATATACTCCTGCCGCACCATCCAGTTGAAAAAGGCGCTGATGTACTGGTACGGTTTGTTATAGCGTGCAGGGCTGGTATCAGGTATTGCGGCAAAAAAAGCCAGTGTGTCCTGCTCCAGGAGAGAGTATTCCGTGCTATTCCTGCTGCCGCAGACAAAACGCTCCAGCTGGGCTTGATAGTCATGCATCGTCTCGTCACTGAGCATTTGCGCCTGTTTGACGGCAAGAAACTCCTTCGCCGCAGCCTCCAGTGCAGGGCGTTCCTTCGCTTCGACGATTTTCCGCATTCTCATGGGATGCTCCTTTCTGCAAACCCTCATTCAAGAATGGATTTTCGGGGAAAACTCAGAGCCTCTCTGTTGCGATTATGCAACTTTTCCACGCAAAAAAAGAAAGGATTCCGAGCATTTCTGCTCAGAATCCTTACATTTGGAGGTGACACCCAGATTTGAACTGGGGAATGAGGGTTTTGCAGACCCTTGCCTTACCACTTGGCTATGTCACCGTATGGAAAAAGGAGCAAATGCTTTGCTCCTTTTTCATTTGGAGCGGGCGACGAGGCTCGAACTCGCTACCTCCACCTTGGCAAGGTGG
>ERZ780046.769-NODE-769-length-12801-cov-3.386788_pt1 | contig 12801 bp, 10 predicted proteins | sample MGYA00511848_ERZ780046 | MGnify/ENA primary metagenome ERZ780046 (study PRJEB29588, sample SAMEA2147983) | human gut metagenome | biome: human gut; feature: human-associated habitat; material: faeces | place: Denmark | collected 2008/2010 ...
GCCCCACCCCCGCCCTGCGGTGGCCACCCCGCCACAGTTCTGCCTTTTGATTCCAAATACTCTCTTATCACTAAAAACAGACATGTATCAGCCACTCCATTCTTTTATCTGAATCTTCGTTATCATTTTTATATAATATACCCTGCTCATTCTACCACAGTTGAAGTTTTGCCGCCACCATCATATTTATTGTGACATTTGCCGAAATGTTACCATCAATTGCATTATTTTTTCAATAGTACAAAAACTAGTGATGTGTTATAATCTGAATCGTATGGGATTTTACATATTTATTACATATTTTTTACCTGTCAGAAACACAGGTAAAATTCATTTTACTCAGGAGGGCTATAATTTTGGATTTATTTTCTATTTTAACATTGCTCGGAGGCGTAGGTTTATTTCTGTTCGGAATGAATCTCATGGGTGCCTCGCTGAAGAATCTCGCCGGTGGCAGTCTGGAAAAGGTTCTTGAGAAACTTACAACCGGAAAAAATCAGTTTACGGGAACTATCAAGGGTTTTACACTCGGTACAGCCGTAACAGCCATCATTCAGAGTTCGGCAGCAACGACCATCATGCTCATCGGCTTTGTAAATGCCGGAATCATGAAGCTTGGGCAGGCCATACCTGTCGTGTTTGGTGCCAACATCGGTAGTACCGCGACCGCACAGATCCTTCGTCTTGGAGATCTTGCGGAGACTAATATTCTTCTTAAACTTTTAAAACCGTCATCATTTGCTCCTATCCTTATATGTATAGGTGCATTTATCATACTATTTACAAATAACAACAAGAAACGTGATATTGCAAGTATTCTTGTTGGTCTTGGAATCCTCTTTCTCGGCATGAATACCATGGAGGGTGTATTTGCGCCACTTAAGGAATCAGAGAGCTTCCAGAATCTGTTCACATCGTTTAATAACCCATTACTTGGTATTTTAATAGGACTTGTGCTCACAGCCATCATACAGAGTTCATCTGCATCAGTAGGTATACTCCAGGCCATTTCGTCCACAGGCGTCGTTACATACGGAACAGCCATTCCTATCATTATCGGTCAGAACATCGGTAAGTGTATGACCATTATCCTCGGGGGAATCGGTGCGAACAAGAAGGCAAAGAGAGTTTCTCTCTCATATCTTCTCTTTAACATATTCGGAGCTGTGTTCTTTGTTATTGTCATATACGGACTTCAGCTTTTCATAGACATGCCTTTCATGGACAAGGTCGTAAACCGTGGTAACATTGCAAACGTCCACTTCCTGTTCAACTTTATCATAAGCCTGATACTTCTGCCATTCTCCAATCAGGTGGCAAAACTTACAGGAAAGATCATCAGGGACGACGAGGAGTCCAAGATCGACAAAGAGCTCGCCACACTGGATCCGAGACTTATCGCTACCCCTTCCATCGCTATTTCACAGGCAAGAAATGTCATGTTTGCCATGGCTGACTGCATAAGAGAGAACTTTGCAATAGCATGCAGACTCATCAGTGATTTCAATGAAGAAGATGCCGCCAAACTCGAGGAGAATGAGGATTTCATAGACAAATGTGAGAGCTCACTCAACAACTTCCTCCTCAAGGTAACATCACAGAACAACATGTCCAGATCCGAACGACTTGATGTGTCTGAGCTTCTGAACAGTCTGAGTGATATGGAAAGGATTGGTGACCACTGTGAGAATCTTCTCGTTGTATCGAGAAATATAATAGATCAGAAGATAAACTTCTCAGATCAGGGAATGAATGAAATCCAGACAGCGCTCAAGGCGACTAACAATATTATTGATATGACTCTGAACGCCTTCAAGGAGGACGATCTTCAGGCAATATCAAGAATAGAGCCACTTGCACAGACCATCAGCGAGATAACAGAGCTTATAAAGGATCACCACGTTGTGAGACTTCAGATGGGCGAATGTGGTATCCCTGGAGGATTTGCACTGGTTGACATTCTCACAAGTCTTGACAGGATCGGAAGCCACTGTAAGAACATCGGCCTTCACATTGCCAAGAAGATCAGGGGTATCCATATGGACGAGATGCACGGACACATCTACATCACCGGATACAAGACATCTGAGGAATACAAGGCTCTGTATGCATATTATTCATCCATGTATGCCGATCCGATAACAGAAGGCTTTGATGCCAGCATCCGCGAACTCCGTGAATTAACAACACCTGATGAACCTGATAACAAAGCTAAGGTTTCCGGCGAGGAGCAAAAGAATGAGTCAAAGAACGACCAGAAGTCCGACCAGAAGAAAAAGTCATCAGCAAAAAACAAAGTAGCCGACAGGCACGAAAAGATAAAAGAAAAGATAAACGAGAAATATCCTGAAAAGGGTAAAAAGAACTCCAAGAAAAAGTAAAGGAATATAACAAACTGCTATGCGAAAAAGCTCTGCACAGATAATACACTGTGCAGAGCTTTTTCGTTATATTTATATTGTAGTTTATATGCCTGGTCTTTTAAAACATATCAGTCACGGCTGTAATTGACGATCATATAGCCATCTTCTATCTCTATCCTTGCATCCTCCGATACAACCCGGTTGCTCACTCCAAGGCTGTCTCCTATCTCAAATGTACGATTCTCCACGTTGTATTCAAACCCTGTAAGTGTTACCCCCGTGACGCATCCACCGTACGGTATAAAAGATATATAATCGTATCCCTCTAGCCGGCTTATTCCGGCACTGGAATTTATCATGGTTATTACATTATGGTCATCCTCTATATACGCATTTACGCCTTTATCCGCACATTCCTTGAGTAGCCCTATGTTTGCCATTGTGTGATCAAGTCTTGTTCCTGTGGCCCCCAATATATAAATATCCGTAGCACCTTCCTCCATGGCATGCATGATGGCTACATGAGTATCCGTGAAGTCCTTGTGTGTGTCCAGATCAACAAACTGTATGGAGTGCATCTTTTTAGCCATCTTCCTGTACACGCCCACAGTCACCTTGCTGGCTGAATCGAAGTCACCCACGATCACATCCGGTACTATTCCTATCTTATTGCAGGTCTCTATACCCTTGTCCACAGCTATCACTCTGCTGCTTTCAAGGTGTCTGTCCATGATTTCCTGAAGTGAATACAGATCAACTCTGCCTCCGGATATTATAATATAACTCTTCATATCACTATTTGCCCTTTATTATCTATGCCTCATATTTCTCAAATACTTTGAGAAAGCTGCAGCTGTTCTCATAAGCATCTCCGCCAAATACCGCAGAACCGGCAACTATGACATTTGCACCAGCTTCTATGACGTCACCCACATTCTTCAGATTGACTCCACCATCCACCTCTATATTGAGCTCAAGGCCTCTGTCATCTGCCATTTTTCTGACCTCAGCCACCTTTCTGAGTGCTGAAGGAATAAATGACTGTCCGCCGAATCCCGGATTGACACTCATAACAAGTACCATATCCAGATCGTCTATCACATAGTCAAGCACTGATACAGGAGTTGCCGGATTGAGTGCCACTCCGGCCTTCATTCCAAGCTCATGTATCCTGGCAACGGTTCTGTGCAGATGCTTACAGCTCTCTGCATGTACGGTTACCCAGTCAGCACCTGCCTTCTTGAAATCCTCAAGATATCTGTCCGGCTCCTCTATCATGAGATGCACGTCAAATATCATGTTCGTCTCTTTTCTGAGACACTTTATGACAGGCGCACCAAATGATATGTTCGGAACAAACGCACCGTCCATAACGTCAAGGTGCAGCGCAGGAACTTTCGCTCTGTCAAGCTCCGCAATGCCGTCCGCAATATGTGCAAAATCAACTGACAATAATGAAGGTGAAAGAATTATCATTACCATTTCCTCTTTTCTTTTAAGTCGTTATATATCATTACATAATCTTCGTATCTTATACGGCTTATCTCTCCGTCCGCAACCGCCTGCTTTACCAGACAATCCGGCTCACTGACATGATTGCACATGTTGAATCTGCACTCTCCCGTATATGCCGCAATATCCGGGAAATACTCCTTGAGATCCTCCGCCTCTATGGAATCAACATAGAGCGATGAAAAGCCCGGTGTGTCCATAATATATGTCCTGCCGCCAATGTGCATGAGCTCAGAATGTCTCGTGGTGTGCTTGCCACGCTTTATCTTGTCACTTATAGCGCCTGTCTGGGCCTCCGCCTCTGGCTTGATCGCATTGAGAGTAGACGACTTGCCGACTCCCGATGGCCCCGCAACCGCCGTTGTGCGGTCTTTTATGATCTCCCTGAGCCTGTCTATGCCCTCGCCTTCCCTGGCGCTTATAAAGATTGTCTCATACCCGCTCTTGCTGTATGATCTGCAAGCCTCCATATTGTCCGGCGAAAGATCCGTCTTGTTAAAACAAATGATAGTCTCAACACCGCTTTTCTCCATGCTGACAAGGAATCTGTCAAGCAGGTTAAAGTTCGGCTCAGGCTCGCTCACGGCAAATATTATGATCGTCTGATCCACATTTGCCACAGCAGGTCTTATTAAAGAGTTAAATCTAGGCAATATCTCAACGATATTACCTAGATTGTTCTCAGGATCAAGTATCTCTATATTCACATTATCTCCGACAAGGGGCTTGATCTTTTTGTTTCTGAAGATGCCCTTCGCCTTACATTCGTACAAATGTCCATCCTCGGCGTCTATATAATAGAATCCACCGATTCCTTTGATTATCTTTCCTGATATGATCTCTGCCACTACTAATTACTCTCCTGTGTAAATGTAGCGGACAAACCGCCCGTGTTAAAGCTTGATGTGACATCTATTCCCTCTGAATCCGTGATGGTCACAGAGAATGATCCCTGGTTGCTCTCAAGTCCTGTAGGACCCTCAACTCCATCTATATTGATAGGGAAGTCTCCTGCACCAGCCTTGCCGCTGTATACAGAGAATGTCTGTCTGCCTATTGTGTATGAGATGTCAACTGTCACACTTCCAAATGTATCAAAATCAAACTCTATATTCGATATTGAACCGCTGAAAGATACAGAGTATGTAACCTTCTGAGGTCCCTTACTGACAACATATGACACGGTAGTTCCCTCGTCAACCTCAGTGTTGACCTCAGGATCCTGTGATATTACCTGGCCTTCCTTCACATCATCGCTGTACTCATAGCTTGGATTGCCTACCAGGTTGACCTCCTGAAGCTTAGCTGCTGCATCTGCCTCAGACCTACCCTTGAGGTTAGGAACTGCGATCTTCTTAGTCTCCTTACCGTTACTGATGATTATCTTGACTGTTGAGCCCTCCTCAACCTCTGTTCCGGCAACAGGATCTGAGGATATTACATGATCCTTCTCAACATTATCATCGTACGCATAGCCATGTGTTACCTTAAGTCCTGCCTCCTCGAGCAATGTTGTGGCCTGACTGTCCTCATATCCGAGAACATTCGGCACCTTGGTCTTTTCCTTGCCAGATGACACGTAAATAGTTATCTGTGTATCCTTTGTTATGGATGTTCCATCATCTATACTCTGTGATATTACATAGCCCTTCTCAACTGTGGCATCTGTCTTCTCCACAAATGTATAGTTGGTGAAGCCATTCTTCTTCATCTGCTCCTCAGCCGCAGTCTTATACAGACCTACTACATTGACCATAGGTACTGTCTCCTGTGCAGTTGTGTCGTTCGATCCCTCTGTGGTTATGACATCGGTGCTTTCCTCCGTCTTACCCTTACCGCCCAGAATATTCCAGCCGGCTATCTTGCCTATGAGAAGTATGGCAAGTATGGCAAGAACCACCGCGATGGCAATACTTGATACCATGATTATCTTCTTAAGTCTTGGATCAAGCTCCTCTTCTCCATCGTATTCCTGCTCCTGTTCTCCATCATCTGCCACTGACTCGTCCGTATCATCCTCTTCATCGTCGTCATCTGGGAACAGATCGTCGAACTGTGACGGCGGCATAACTGGCACGTTAGCCTTGATCTCTGACGTTCTCGGACTTACAGGTGGAACCTCCGTAGTATCTGCCTTATCGACCTGTCTTCCGGTCTTGATCATCTCCATCTCCTGCTTTGTCATCTCAATGGTAGGGGATGTAGGAACGCTGGTCTTAGGCACTACTATACAATCTATATTAGGATTCTCTTTTACTCTGTTGAGATCAGCTATAAGCGCATTTGCTGTGAGATATCGTCTCTCCGGCTTCTTCTGTGTACACTTTCTTATGATCTTCTCAAGGCTTGTAGGTATATCCGGGTAATACTCCCTAGGTGATACCATCTCGCCCTGAATGTGCATCAGCGCTATAGCCACATTGTTCTCGCCTTCAAATGGAACATGTCCTGTGAGCATCTCATACATGGTGATACCGAGTGAATAAATATCACTTCTCTCATCTGAGAATCCGCCCCTTGCCTGCTCCGGTGATATGTAGTGAACACTGCCCATCGCATTTGTCGTGGTCGTGCTTGACGATGCGGCTCTTGCGATTCCGAAATCAGTAACCTTCAGCGTGCCGTTGTTCGACATGATGATGTTCTGAGGCTTTATATCTCTGTGTATCGTGTGATGCTCATGGGCTGCCTGAAGTCCCTGGGCTATCTGTATGGCAAAATCAATCGCCTGCATAGGCTCTATTCTACCGTGGGCCTGTATATATTCCTTGAGGGTGGTTCCCTCCACAAGCTCCATTACTATATAATATATTCCGTTGTCCTCACCGACATCGTATACATTCACAATATTAGGATGTGACAGCCCCGCCGCAGACTGGGCCTCTATCCTGAACTTTGTAACAAAATTAACGTCTGAGCTGAACTCAGGCTTAAGCACCTTTATGGCAACATATCTGTTTAACACATGACATTTTGCCTTATATACCTCTGACATACCGCCAGATCCAACCAATTCTATGATCTCATAACGACCGCTGAGCATCGTTCCCGGATTTAACATACCAATTTATTCCTCCCAATCTATCGCAGCTACAACGGCAGATATATTGTCCTTGCCGCCGTAGTAATTCGCTCTCTCCACCAGCTTCTCACCGACTGTCTTAAGATCATCCGACTCTGATACAATGTCCCGAATCTCGTCGTCCTCTATCATGTTCGACAAACCATCAGAACATAGAAGGATCTTATCATCCGCTGAAAGTTCTACTTCAAAGAAATCCGGAACCACATCATCACCTATTCCAAGTGCTCGGGTTATAATGTTCTTCTCTGGATGATTCCGTCCCTTATTCCTGTCGAGCTGACCATTCCTTATCAGCTCCTCAACCAATGAGTGATCAAGTGTGACCTGTCTTATCTCATTGTTAACTATATATAATCTGCTGTCACCTATATTCGCGACATACATGATTCCATCATCGATCACTGCAGCTACAAATGTCGTTCCCATACCTGCGTAATCCTCCGGATTGCTGAGCGCAAGCTTATACACCTTGTCATTGGCATATATTATCGCCCTCTTGAGCAGCGATACAGGATTGCTTATCTCGCTTTCACTTATATATTCAACTGCGGCTTCAATCGCCGTTCTGGATGCAACGTCCCCGGCCTTATGACCGCCCATGCCATCCGCAACTATGTACAGATTGCTGATAGCCCCTATTGGCTCATCTGTATAAAATATGCTGTCCTGATTCATGGAACGCTTTTTTCCAACATCTGTTATTCCAAATGATTTCATATATTCTCTCCATCAGCCTAAAATATTATCTGATACGCCACCTTGCCTATTTTAGCACAACACATAAAAAAGAACAAGACGAACTATTTATCCGTCTTGTTCTCCTCCTCATATTTACGGCGGAGCTGTCCGCACGCTGCGTCTATGTCACGCCCCATGCTTCTTCGCACCGTAGCTGTTATCTGGTTTCTTTCCAGAATATTTTTGAAATTCTCAATGGCGCTGTTATCCGCCCTCTCGTAATCCCTCTCCTTGATCGGATTTACGGGAATGAGGTTCACATGGCAGTTTCTTCCCCTTATGAGACGCGCCAGCTCGCATGCCTTCTCAGGGCTGTCATTCTGCCCTTTTACAAGAGAATACTCAAATGTTATCCTCCTGCCCGTCCTGTCAAAGTAATAATCACAGGCGTCCAGAACCTCTGCAATGCTGTATCTGTTGGCTATCGGCATGAGTGCCCTTCTGTCCTCGTCATTTGGCGCGTGAAGCGACAATGCAAATGTAATGGAAAGCCCCATATCCGCAAGCCTCTTTATCTCAGGCACTAAACCGCAGCTCGACACTGTGACATTTCTCTGGCTTATGTTCAGTCCATTCTCGTCCGTCAGCATCTCTATGAACCTGACAAGATTGTCAAAGTTATCCAGCGGCTCTCCTGTTCCCATCACGACCACATTTGACACACGCTCACCTGTTATCTTCTGGATGCTGTATATCTGTGACAGCATCTCAGACGCTGTGAGATTCCTCACCAGCCCGCCTATGGTCGATGCACAGAACCTGCAGCCCATACGGCAGCCCACCTGGGATGATATGCACACGGAATTGCCATGCTTGTACTTCATGAGCACGCTCTCTATGACATTCCCATCATGGAGTCTGAACAGGAATTTATTTGTGCCGTCATCCTCTGAAATGAGTCTGGTGACAACGCTCACACCATATATTCCATATTCATCCATCTTCTCTCTGAGGCTTTTCGGCAGATTGGTCATCTCCTCCGTTCCGTCCGCAAGCTTCACATGAAACCACTGATATATCTGCTTCGCCCTGAATGCCGGCTGACCGGCACCGATGACCCAGTTCCTGAGTTCTTCCATATTCATTGATTTCAGATCCGGCTGTCTAATATCCTTATCTTCTCTATCCTTTACTTCCATACTCTGTCCAATCTTTTATACATGTTCTATCTATTTTGTACGCACGAACTTCGATATGAAAAATCCATCACACTCATCTACTCCCTGTAACAGAGTTACATATCCTTTATCGCCGCCGTGCCCCGGTACGATCTCATCTATACTCACAGTCTCAAAATCATGATTTTCCACAAACCACTTAACATTGTTCTGATTCTCCCTGCTGTCTATAGTACATGTCGAATACACCAGTGTTCCACCCGTTTTCACATATCTGGATACAGTGTCAAGAATATCCCTTTGAAGCTGTGCCAGCTCGTCTATGCTGTCACCTGTCACATTGTACTTGATATCGTTCTTCCTGCCCATTATGCCAAGTCCCGAACACGGAAGGTCTGCTATTACCACATCAGCCTTTCCGACAAGGTTCTCATCAAGTTCTCTCGCATCCCATGCCTCGACAGTGACATTTGTCAGTCCAAGTCTGTCCACGTTCTCCTCTATGAGCTCCGTCTTGTTCTCGGTGAGATCCCTTGAGATCACCCTTCCTGTCTGTCCCACAAGACTTGCGGCATACATGGTTTTGCCGCCCGGTGCTGCACACACATCCACCACCAGATCTCCATTCTGTATACCTGCTGCCCTTACAGCCAGACACGAACTCTGATCCTGTACAACAAATTCTCCATCCATGAATCCTGGGATCCTTCTGACATAATCATATCCCTTTATAAGAAGTGATGTGTCATTCAGGTTTCCTCGCACTGTCTCTATTCCAGCGGCCTCCAGCTTCCTCTCGACTTCATCAACGCTTATCCTGTCTGTATTCACCCTTATGGATGTCGGACGCATTTCGTAGCTGCTTCCGAGTATCCTGTCCACCGTTTCGCTGTCATAGTCCTGCAGCAGTATCTCCACAAGCTCCACAGGAACTGAATATTCAACCGAATAGTATTCCAAAGGTGATGTGTTCTTATCAGGGTATTTTATACCATCCCTGCTTCTTGCGATATTTCTGAGCACTCCGTTGACAAAGCCTCTGAGGCTTCCAAATCCATGATCCACCGCCAGCTTCACCGACAGGTTGCAGGCAGCCGAATCCGGAACAGAGTCCATAAAGAACAGCTCGTAAGTTCCCATCCTGAGGACGCATCTTATGAGCGGCTTGCACTTGTTCACCTTTGTTTTGGAGAACTGGTTTATTATGTAGTCCAGCTTTATCCTCTGCTCTGTGACTCCCTCGACCATTCTCGTGATGTACGCCCTGTCCTGTTTGCTCATGAACTGGTTGGCCCGGAGTGCCGTTCCAAGTGCTATATTTGAAAATGTATGATTTTTCTCTATGTCCAGTAATGTGGTCAGAACCACCTCTCGAGTCTTTGTATCCATTCTACCTCTGTCCATTCTTCATCAGATATATTTGATCAGATGTGCTCTCCAGCTGTGAGTTTATTGCCCGCAAGGAACGCCACCGCATCCATAGGCTTCTTGCCCTCAGGCTGCAATCTTGTTATCTGGAGTGCATCCTGTCCACACGCTATGGCAAATGTCTTCTTGGTCACCATGGTTATCTCACCAGGTGCAATGCCATCCTCACGGCTCACTACCTTTGCCCCATATATCTTGACATTCTTGCCGCCTATCCTTGTGTATGCACAAGGCCATGGCTGAAGGCCTCTCACAAGTCTCTCTATCTTCTCTGCCGGCTCACTGAAATCTATATCTCCCATACCCTTGTTCAACATGGAAGCGTAACAGCTCAGGCTGTCATCCTGAGGTGTCCGGACCGCAGTTCCATTCTCAAGCTTTTCAAGGGTTGACAGTATAAGCTGCGCACCGCTTGCCGCAAGCTTGTCCGTCAATGTCTCTCCAGTGTCATCGTCACCGATAGACACAATCGAATGTTCTATCATATCTCCGGTATCAAGTCCCTTTGCCATGTACATTGTGGTGACTCCGGTCTCCTTCTCGCCGTCAATGATCGCCCACTCGATAGGCGCCGCACCGCGGTACTTCGGGAGCAGCGATGCATGGATATTGACACATCCGTACTTCGGAATATTGAGTATGCTCTCAGGAAGTATCTGGCCATATGCTGCCACAACTATCACATCAGGTGCATACTCTCTGATGATGTCCACGTTCTCCTGCTCACGGAGCTTCACCGGCTGATATACCGGAATATCATATTCCATTGCCTGTACCTTCACCGGTGTCGGTTGAAGCTTTTTGCTCCTTCCCTTTGCCTTGTCCGGCTGCGTAAAGCATGCCACAACGTCATGTCCCGCTTCCACTATGGATACAAGTGCGTGCACGGCAAAATCAGGGGTTCCCATATATATAACTCTCATCTGCATGTCCTCCTTGTTATAGGTTAAGTATCTCTTAATTCTGCTCTACCTCGTGAAGGCCATCCTCGACAAGATCCTTGTAGAGCTTTCCGTCAAGATGATCAAGCTCGTGGCAGATAGCTCTCGCCAGAAGTCCCTCTCCCTCGACTGTAAACTCCTCCATATTCTCGTCAAATGCCTTGCATATTACATGCATAGGTCTTGTAACTGTTCCAAATTTTCCAGGAAGGCTGAGGCATCCCTCCTCACCTGTCTGCTCTCCGTCTGATTCTGTTATCACAGGATTTATAAGACAGAGTGGATTGTCATCGCCGACATCAATAACAACTATCCTCTTGAGTATTCCAACCTGAGGTGCGGCAAGTCCAACTCCATTTGCCTCATACATGGTATCAAACATGTCATCTATGAGTGTAAGTGTTCTGTCATCCATCTTCTCAACCGGTCTGCACACCTTTCTGAGTATGTCATCTCCGTCATATCTTATATTTCTTATCGCCATGTCCACAAATCTCCTTTTCACTAATACATATTTACCGGATTCAGGTCAAAGAATACGCTCACATCGTTCTCTCCGTTCTCCTTAAGCCATTCCTCGACATAATCCTTGACATCCACCAGCATCCTGTAATCCCGGTGTTTTATATACAACACCCGCCTGTACACATCCTTTATCTTTGATATGGCCGGTTCCGAAGGACCGATCACAGACAGATGTCCTGCATTTATATATTTTCCCCTTATAAGAGAATACATCCTATCCATTATATTGGCAAGCTGTTCTTCGTCCATGCCCGTGCCCATTATGACCATCATATTCCACTCCGGCGGATACCTCATGAGTGATCTGTACGCCTCCTCGATATCGTAGAATGCCCTGTAATCCTGGGACGCTGCCGCAGTTATGGCGTAGTTGTCCGGCTTGTAGGTCTGTATCACAACCTTTCCGGGCACATCACCCCTTCCGGCTCTTCCCGCAGCCTGGGTCAGCAGGTCAAATGTCCTCTCACCGGCTCTGTAGTCTCCGCTGAACAGTGTGAGATCCGCCAACAGCACACCCACAAGTGTCACTCTGGAAAAGTCATGTCCCTTGACTATCATCTGGGTTCCTATGAGTATGTCCGCATCGCCTCTTCCGAAGCTCTCAAGTATCTGCTCATGAGAATTCTTCTTCGAGGTCGTATCCCTGTCCATCCTTAAGGTCCTGGCCTCCGGGAACAACCTGTGTACCTCCTGCTCGACCTTCTCGGTTCCGACTCCATAGCCTCCTATGAGCTTTGAACCGCACGCCGGACATTTGTCCGGCTCCGGCATTCTGAATCCGCAGTAGTGGCACACAAGCACGCCCTTCTGTGTATTATTTCCAGAGTGCAGTGCCATGGACACGTCACAGTGCGGGCATTTCACTGCCTCTCCGCAGCTCCTGCAGGATACAAAGCTGTTATATCCCCGCTTGTTGATGAACAGCATGATCTGTTCCCGCTTGCTGAGCCTGTCCGCTATATCATTTGCAAGCTCGTCGCTTATTATGGATCTGTTGCCCCGGTGGAGTTCATCCCTGAGATCTACTATGCTTGTCTCTGCCATGGCTCTGCCCTCAACACGGCTGTTCATGGTCCACAGCCTTTACTCAC
>ERZ780046.782-NODE-782-length-12636-cov-4.240203_pt1 | contig 12636 bp, 4 predicted proteins | sample MGYA00511848_ERZ780046 | MGnify/ENA primary metagenome ERZ780046 (study PRJEB29588, sample SAMEA2147983) | human gut metagenome | biome: human gut; feature: human-associated habitat; material: faeces | place: Denmark | collected 2008/2010 ...
ATATATAAATCATTTTGTTTGTTATATAAAGTATTAACTTTTGTAAAAAAGATTTATAAAAAAGTAAAGATCTTAAAATAAAAAACGTTTATATACATGTAATATAAAGTGTTTACGTGCAAAAAAGAACAAACGAGGTTCGTAAAATGAAATATTCGGGAATAAATAAAAAAAGATTGGTTGCATTTATGTTGAGTTTTTTATTTGTAATGCAGCAATCAATGGCTTATCAGGTATTGGCAGCTTCCATTATTACTAACGGAGACGGAAGCCCGATAAATCCGAATACTCAAACAGGTAATTTTGAAATCAGACCTGATGCTGTTAACGGCAATACAGGTTTTAAACATTTTGATCAGCTTGAACTAGGACAGGGCGATGTTCTTAATTTTATTTTTCAATGGTATCAGCAAAATCAAACTGTTGACGGTGATACTGTAACTCATACTTATAAAACCGGAGATATTGATAATTTTATTAACCTTGTAAACGGTCAGGTTAAAATTAACGGTATTGTTAATGCCTTAACTAAAATTGGAAGCAACGGTGCTTTAAAAACTGACGGTAATCTGGTATTTATCTCTCCGCAAGGTATGGTTGTCGGAGCTTCGGGCGTTTTAAACGTCGGAAGTTTATCTGTTATCACTCCTGCACAGAATGATTTTGATAAGTTAAAAAATACGCTTAATCTTCCTCAAAGTCCTAATTATGCCATTAAAGAAGCTACGGCGCATAACGGTGTAATCGACCCTGACAGTATTGTTTATGACAAAAATACCATTAATGTCGTAAATACTGATGCGACATTTGACAGCGCATCGCTTGCGGGCGGTAATGAAGCAGGCAACATAATTAATATTGACGGAGCTGTTATAGCAAGAGGAAATGTCGAACTTAAAGGCGGAGATGTTAATATTGGTAAAGGCGGGCTTCTTGTTGCCGGTGCAGGCGGTAATACGGAAGTTTTAAAAACCGAAGATGCTGCAAAAACATTATTCGACAAACTTGTAAAAGCTGACAATATGACTTCAGGCAATGCTTTTGCAAGTTCTAACGGAAATATAGTTATTACTTCAAAAACAGGAACTTCCGTAGGTGCAGGTGCACTTGTAAGAAATTACGGCAACGGTAATATTACAATTACAAACACAGGCTCTAAAGGAATTAATATTGCAGGTGAAGTATCAAATCCGAACGGTGCAATGAAAATTACCAATAATGCAGGCGGACTTCTTGTCGATGCTTCCGGTAATATAAGATCGGGCGCAAATAATAATAATTCGACTTTACTTGTATATAATGACGGTAACGGCGGCATGAATATAAAAGGTAAAGTTGATATTAACCATGCTAATAAATCTAATACCGTTCAATTTACCAATAAAAATTCAAATATGTCTGTCGGACATACAAGCAATAAGAATAACATTAACTCTAATGCCGATGTAAATATTGATATCACTGATGGCAACCTTTTAAATAACGGCGTTGAACATACTTTAATCGCAACATCAAACGGTGCAGATTTAAATATTAATGTGAACAATGGTGCCGTAGGTGAAGAAGTAGGACCAAATAACGGTGCTTATACCGGCATCGGTACAAATGCCAGAGATTTATCAAAATCCGTTAACGTATCAATTGACGGCAAAATTAAGGCAATCAGCACTAAAGGCAGCAATAAGTCTTTAATTAATCTTGCAAGTTTAGACAAAAACATGAACGTTGATCAGATTAAAGCTGACGGCAGAGTAATCTTGCTAGCAGATGATTCAACAAATAAAGGCGGAACTGCTTACGATATTCTTAACAAATCAACAGATAAATCAAAACCGAATGTTGAAGGCGCAGGCATTTCAATTATTGCTAGCGGTAATATCGGGGGGGGGGAACCTTCCGAAGCTTTAACATTCAGACAAAATCAGGGAAGCTACGGCTCTGTTGACGGTCAGCTTAACCATACCGATGATGCCGAATACGGTGTTGATATGCTTGCAATTAAGGATATTAACGTTAAAGGTATGGATGCCGATAACGGTGCCAAACTTGATACAAATGTCGGAGGCTTAATCTCACGTGAAGGCTCAATAAATGCTGAATTTTCAGGTGATACATTTATTAGAGAAACAACTGCCGCAAAAGATATTAATATTACAACACGCGGTAAGAATATGTACATAGAACATCTTGGCGAAGTTCCTACATACCCTCAGGATTATTACGGTCCTAACGGAGATATTCATCCTGACAGAGTTAAAATAACAGCTCTTGATCTTGATACTTCATGGGATAATCCTGATGACCACAGCAATGCTGCAGATTCAACAATAATTATTAAAAACGGTAAAATTAACGGTAAAGGCGAAGGCAGACCAGCTCATGAACAAGACTTAACACTTGTCGCAGATAATGCTTACGCAGGCGGATACCACTTCCACATGGGTAAAGACAGAGGTCAGATAAGTGACGATCCTGTTAGATTTAACCCTTCTTACTTTGAAGAAGACGCAAGAACAAATAAAATTACAACACCTGACGGCGAAGCTGTTTCTATAAGAGCAAAAGCCGTAAGACCGGATGATGTTACAGCTATAGGTAAAAATGAAGATGATCGTAATTACTATTACGGCGGCAGTTCACAGGGGCAGGATGAAGGATATGACGGCGTAAAAGATGAAGACGGCGATTATGTTGACAACCCCACAACTGATCAGGAAGGCGACGAAAATGATGACGATAATCTTGTAGTCCCTGAAGATAAAGAAGACGGTGCAGATACTGATGTAGATACTGATACAGATATTGATACCGACACTGATACGGATATTGACACCGATACAGATACCGATACAGATACCGACACTGATACGGATATTGACACAGACACTGACACCGATACAGATACCGACACTGATACAGATATGGATACCGATACAGATACGGATACCGACACAGATACGGATACTGACACAGATACGGACACTGATACAGATGTGGACACAGACACCGATACTGATACAGATATAGATACCGATACAGACACCGATACTGATGTGGACACCGATACAGATATTGACATCGATACCGATACTGATACAGATATAGACGCCGATACCGATACGGATACTGATACCGATACCGATACGGATGATGATATTGTTGATCCGGACATTCCAAATATTGACTTTGGTCAGGCAGTTTACAAACAACGTGTTGTAAATGACAGAGTTGACTCTATTGACAAACGTCAGTATATGAGATTTGGCACAGATGATAATCAAAACCTGATTTCATTCGAGTCATCAGACGAAGTTGTATCAATTTCCGACATTTCAAGAGGCGGTGTATCTCTTAAACACAAAGGAAAATTAAAAGTCGGTGATGTTGTTCCGGTACATTTAACATACGGAGATTTAGAGATTAACGCTAATGTTAAAATTGTATCAGCAAGCGATGTAAAAGCCGGAGGTAAGTTTATAGACCTCGATCAGGCAACAGCAAACAAGTTATTATATTTAAGCTTGATAGAAAAAGACGAACCGATAGCACAAACAATCCAAAATCTTTCAACAACAACAATCGACGAATAATATATAAGAAATGCCGCCCCTAATTAAGGCGGCATTTTTCAGGGTTAATTTTGACAAAGTCCCATTTTTTCGTACTGAACAAACCTTTGTCGGTAATTTTTAATTCGGGAATTACAGGCAAAGATAAGAAACTCATTGTCATAAATGCGTCATCAAGAGTACAGCCCAGTTCTTTAACAGCCTCATTGAGTTCATCACAATGTTTTACGACGTAATCAAAATCTTTATCAGAAATTAAGCCTGCAATCGGAAGCGGAAGTTTTGCAATAACTTTACCGTTATTTACGACAACCTTGCCGCCCTGCATTTTAACCAGTTCAACCGCGGCAGTGTACATGTCAAAATCATTTGTACCGACAATTATCATGTTATGCGAATCATGTGCGACAGTTGACGCTATAGCCCCGGATTTGAGATTAAAGCCTTTAACAAATCCTTTTCCGATATTACCTGTTGCACGGTGACGCTCCATTACAAGAATTTTTAAAGTGTCTGTTTCCGTATTGCTGTTAAGTTTTCCGTTTTCAAATTTTGCCTTGCATACGGAAGACTTTGTAACAAGCTGGTGAGGAATAATCTCTATTGTATTAACAAATTCTGATGTTCCTTTTATCTCAAAGTCCTTTTCTTCAATCCATCTGACGTTAATAGAACTTCTGACAGAAGGTTTTTCGAATTTGGCAAAATCCTTTAAAAGTTTTCCGTTTTCTGCAACAACTTTACCGTCTTTTATAACCAAATCGGGTTTGAAAGTTTTTAAATCGGGCAGAATAAGCAAATCAGCCTTATAACCGGGTGCAACAGCTCCCTGATTTTTAAGCCCGAAGTATTCTGCGGTATTTAAACTTCCGATTTGAACCGCTTTTATAACATCAACTCCCGCATCAACCGCCCGTCTTACCATATCGTTAATATGAACCCTCAAATCTTTCGGGTGCCTGTCATCTGTTACAAACATGCATTTTCTTGTATTTTTTTCTTTAAGAACAGGAATTAAGGCGTCTAAATCTTTAGCTGCCGTACCTTCCCTAATCATAATATACATACCGAGGCGGATTTTTTCTGTTGCTTCTTCAGGGTTAGTGCATTCATGGTCTGACTTAACCCCGCTTGCAGCATAAGCGCAAAGGTCTTTACCGCTTAAAAACGGTGCATGTCCGTCAATCCTTTTCCCTTTTGACTTTGCAAGGTCAAGCTTTGCCAGAACATTTTTGTCTAAATTGAGAAGTCCGGAATAATTCATCATTTCGGCAATTCCGAGAACCCACGGACTGTCGATTAATAACGCCAGATCGTAGCTGTTCAGATCAAATCCCGAAGTTTCATAAGGTGTAGCGGGAACGCATGACGGAAGCATTGTGTAAACGTCAAGCGGAAGATTTTTAACTGCTTCATGCATATAGCTGATACCATGAAGTCCGAGAACATTTGAAATTTCATGCGGGTCAATTATTACTGTTGTTGTACCGCATGGAACAACTGCTTTTGCAAACTCATGCGGAAGCATCATTGAGCTTTCGAGATGGACATGTCCGTCAATAAATGCTGGAGAAACGTATGCTCCGTTTATATTAATCTCTTTTTTGCCTTCGTAACCTTCTCCGATGCCTGCAATTATTCCGTCAGAGATTGCTATATCGCATTTATGAATTTCTTCCGATAAAACATTTATTACATTTGCGTTTTTTATAACCAAATCGGCTTTTTCAAGCCCTCTTGCTGTTTTAATTAATTTTTCCTGTTTCATTTTTATATACTTTCTTCGTTAAGATCAAAATTTTCTACGTTAACTTCTCTCAAAAAGTCTATCCAGCATTTGTAATAATCCGCCAGAGCATAAGTATATCCAGCGACTATTGACCTGTATGACTGCTCCATTACTATAAGTGTTGTTAATGTTGATTTACCCGTTGCATAGTTCTTTTTTGCAACTTTAATCAGTTCGTTTGAATTTTTTAAAAGGTTGTCATTGTAATAATTAAGGTTAATCTGAGCGGTGACGAATTTTTCATAAGCTCCGTTTAAATCGTTAACAGCTTTGTTTTGAACCGACATATATTTTAACTCTGCCTGATTAACCTGCATTTCGGCATTTTGAATTTCGGGTTTATATGCATAAAAAAGAGGAATATTTATTATATTTGCGCCTGCGTAAGCTCCGTTTACAGCAGAGCCTGAGTCACTCATACCGCGTGTTATAAAACCATAGCCGCCCTGAATTTCCAAATCCGGAATTCTTTGACGGGTTACGTAGACAAGATTTTTTTTCGCAACGTCAATTTCCTGTTTTGCAATTTTTATGTCATATCTGTTTTTTAGTGAATTTTGCATTATAGAAGCAAAAGACGGAAGTTTATCAAGAGGCTTGGGGCTTAATAAAGCTATAAAATCGTCTTTATCAGAGAAATTGTCATCCTGTGCATCATATTTTATATTATTTTTATTATTGATGTTTATTGCCTTATTGAAATCATACATTGCACTTTTTACGTTTGCTTTCTGGGTATTTACCTGAATTACAAGCTGGTTTAAGGCAATTTCGGTTTGAATGACATCGATTTCTTCAACTTCACCTGCCGCAACACGTTTTTTTGCAATTGCAAGAAGGTCGTTTAGCAATCTGCGTCTTTGTTCGAGAACTATTAAAATCTCTTTTGCAGCAACAAGATTTACGTAAGCTTCTCTGACATCCATTTTCAGATCGAATTCGGTGTAGTTAAGATTTTGTTTTTCCAAATCAAGATTTGCCTGAGCAAGTTTTTTTCTTGCGTCTCTTTTGGCAATTTCTATTTTTTCGCTTAAACCTGTTGTCTGCGGTTCTCCGCTCCCAATCCCGCCCATATTAAAACGGGTTTGTATTTCGGGGTTTTGGAGCCTGTTTGATGCTTTAACTTTATTTGCGGCAATATCAATGTTCATTTTTGATGCCTGATAGTCGATATTATTTTCAATTGCAATGTCCAGTGCTTCCTGCAATGAGATTTTTCTTATGTTCTCATCCGAAAATGAAGGGGGGCAGGTCAGTAATATTAACATCAACACAATGAACTTTTTCATATATAAATTATAACATCAATAATTTTTTCTTGTATAATAGTTTAGAGGTAAAATTATGTTTGAAATTGATAAAGAAAAATGTATTCACTGCGGTTTGTGTGTTAAAGACTGTTCACCGAAAGCACTTCAATTTAACGATGAAAAAATTCCGGTAATTGATGAAAAAAAAATGCTTTAAATGCCAGCATTGTCTTGCTGTCTGTCCTGTCGGAGCAATATCTGTCTGCGATAAACATCCTGAAAATTCCGACAGAATTTATTCCCAAGACCCTGAAATGATTTTAAATCTTATTAAATCACGCAGGAGCGTAAGGCATTACAAACAGGAAAATCTTTCTCCCGATAAGATGCAAAAATTAAAAGATATGCTTAAATATGTTCCTACAGGCGTGAACTTTCATAAGCTTCACTTTGCATTTATTGATGACATAGAAGTTATGAATGAATTCAGAGATTATGTAAATCAAAAGATTAAAGACGCTTTAACTGTTAAACCAGTTAAAGCAGTTGCAAAAAAATTGAGCAGATATACAAAATCTTTTCTTGACGGGCAGGATATTTTGTTCAGAGGTGCTCCTCACATGGTTGTTGTTTCAACGCCGGTAAATGCTCCCTGTGCAAATGTTGATCCGTTTATTGCTTTAAGTTATTTTGAACTTTACGCAAACAGCATGAATGTCGGCACATGCTGGTGCGGGCTTGTAGAATTCTGCCTTATGATTATGCCCGAGTTGTCAGAATACTTAAATATTCCGGAGGGTTATAAAGCATCTTACGTGATGCTTTTCGGCGAACCTGACATAAAATTTGCAAGAACAATTCAGCCTGAACCGTTTGAAATTCAATCAGTTCAAAAAGGCAGATTTAAAAAGTTAGGTTTTGCAGATAAAATAAAGAGATATTTCTGGAATTGGAAATAAAAAAAGACCGATTTTAAATCGGTCTTTTTTATCTTATTTTCCGTGTCCGAATGATGAGCGGAAGCCTGCAGAGAAGATTACGCCGTTTCTTCCTCCGTTTCTGAACATTGCCTGCAGGTATCCGGTAAATCTGTCACCCCAGCGTTTTTGGACACCTAAACCATATTGTACGTAAGGTTTAACGGACAATTGCGGCAAGCTTGTTTCTGCTGCACTGAATTTAGTTTTATCCATAATATTCCATACAAAGTCAACACCCAAATATGGCTGCCAGCCGTTTTTCAGGTTTCCGATGAATTTCAATCCCGGAACTAACTGGATTGCGTTCAGCGGGTCGGAACTTATTCTGTATCCTGCGGCATTTGTGTAATTTTGTGTATCAACAAATGTATAAGACATTAAGTAGTGAGGCTGAATAATGAATTTACCTTCCATTAACTCCCAGTTGTAACCTGTTTTGATAGCGGTACCGGCGCTCCAGAGCATAAAGTCTTCCGAACCGTACATAGTATTTGCATCTACGCCGCTAAGACCGCCTGCAACAGTCCATCCTCCGAACCAGTTGCCTTTGTATAATGTACCTGTCAAACCGACAGTTCCGCCGTTCTGCCATAAACTGTTTCCGTTATAAACCTGGTGTGAACCGTTATAGCCTGCATATACGCTGAAAATTCCGTCGAAACCGTGTCCGAGTTCTTTAATTGATGTGTCACCGCCAAAGAAAGAACCGAACATTACGTTGGAAACGTTAGGGCCGTTTTTCAAGTCAACGTTTTCAAATGATGAATAAGGTCTTGCCCAAAGTCCTGCACTTTCCTCAGGTACAGTTCCGGATGTTGAGGGCACGTCGCCGACAGGTGCTTTTTTGCCAAGAGCGTATTTATTATACATTTTCAATGCCTGACGCTGTTCTTTTGTCATAAGCATTGTCATATCCATATTAGCAAATGCCTGATCATATGCATTTAACTGGTTAAAGTATCCGCCCAGCTGTGCTGCAACAGGTCCAACCATAATTGCAGGGTTTACATTTTTGTAATCGCTTGATGAGCCGCGTATAAACTCAAAGCTGCCTGTTGCCGCATCATAGCCTACACCGTATCTGTAAATCGGTGAATATGCAACGTTTGATACTGAGCTTGTAATATGCCCCATAAGACTTTCGTCATTTACGAAATTTATAACTGTTTTTTCAGCTTTTGTATCGCTTATCAGGTTAATGCCGCTTACGTTAAGGTTAATTCCTTCGCCAATTTCGTTAACTTTATCTGCTGATATGGTGTCCATTTTGCCTGCAGCAAGATCAGCGTCAACCATGATATTTGAATTCGAATTTACTGATAATTCATTAAGACTTATGTCGCTTGTAACACCGTTTGCAATATTCAAAGTACCGCCGTTAAATATAAGGTTATTGGCTGTTCCGTTTCCGTTAAGATATTCGTCTTTTGTAAAGCTTACCGTGCCGCTTTTTAAATTATAAGTTGCACCGTTTACGTAATTGTTATGAACTGTGTTGTTATTTTCGTTTATTAAAGTAACAGGGTGAATTTCACCGTTAAAAGTTATTGTGCCGTCGCCTGACATTTTAACTTCATTTCCGACAGCTGCAGAGCGAATATCATTGTCAACGGTTATACTTTTTCCGTTATAAGTATTAAGGTTTGCCTTTGCAGAGCCTGTTCCGTCAAGATAAATTGCGTTAGCGTCAAGCCCTTCACCTGCGGTTACACCTGATATTGTTACATCATGATTTGATGCGTTAATGTTAAGTGTCCCGTTATCTTTAACGGTTAGAGCGCCTTTTTTGTCTTCACTTGTCTTAAATCCGTTAATATTTGTGTCATTAAATTCTAATGTTTGTCCGTCGCCTACGCTAAGCCCGGCTTTATCATTTCCGTTAAGGTTGTATCCGTTTCCGTTAACGGTTAATTTTGTACCGCTTAAATCTCCTGTCCAGCCTTTTTCAAGTCCTGCTCCGGTGATTTCAATATCTCTTGTTGCCGAAAAACTTCTTTCATCATCAAGATTTACATCAACTTTACCGCCGATTTTATCATTCTGGTTTACTGCAAGAGCAAAACCGTCGATTTTTGTGGCTGTTCCGTCTTCTTCATGAAGTCTGTCAATTGTAAGTGTTGAATCTTTTGAAGTTACGGTATAAAGATAGTCGTTTGTAAGAATATTAATACCATTTTCAGGAAGTTTCAGAGTTAATTCACCGAGATTAAAGTCTGTTGTAATTGTGTTTGTTCCTTCTTCCATTTCCGAAATAAGGTTAATATCAGTTAAGTTCAATGTACCGGAAGCTGTATTTGCATTTATAACATCTGTGGGATTAGCTGAATTTGCAAAATCCATATCTATTTTAAGATTTGCATTGTTTGATGTTAAACTGCCTAAGTTAAGCGACCCTGTTTTGTTGTTAATCAAATCAAGAGTAGTTCCTTCTGCAAGTTTCAAATCTGTTCCGTCAAGGTAATTATCAACGGAAGATTTAATTACACCGCTGTTAAGATTGAATGCGAGTTTACCGCTGTCAGGTGTAACAGCACCGTTTAGAAGAATTGTTCCGGAGGCGTTAATTGTTCCCTGACCTGCAATTCCGCCGTTAAACGCAATATTTTTTCCTTCTGTGGCATTAAGATTTAATGTAGAATTGTTTAAGTAAATATCTCCGCCTTTTTCTGCAGTGTTTCCTGAGAAAGTTATATTTTTATTTTGGGCGTTAATATTTACTGTTCCGCCTTCTGAATATATTGCCCCGCCTTTAACGGCTGAATTATTTGTGAATTCAGAATCTGTAACCGTTAAGTTACCTTTGTTATAAACAGCTCCACCATTTGCAGATGCCGAATTATCATTAAATTTTGAGTTTGAAATATTTATAGTACTGTCATTAGCAACGGCTCCGCCATTTACGGCTGAATTTGACGTAAAGGTACTTGAATTGATGTTTGTTGTATTTTTTATATTATAAATCGCTCCGCCGTTGCCTGATGCAGAGTTTTGCGTAAATGTTGAATTTGTAATATCTAAAGCTCCATCGGTTGCAATAGCTCCTCCGTTAGCAGATTTATTTGAATTGAAATTAGTTTCTTCTACTGTAAGCTTATTTGAAGCTTGTGAATTATAAATTGCCCCGCCCATTCCATTGTCTGCAGTAGTTGAGTTGCTGCTAAATGAAGCATTTGCAATCTTATCCAGCTTGCCTGTATTATAAACGGCTCCGCCTTTATTGGCTGCTTTATTATTTGTAAAACTTCCGCCTATTGTATTTATAGAGCCGATATTATATAAAGCTCCGCCGTCACTAACGGCTGTATTGGCATTAAATGTTCCCTGTATTGCACTAATCTTACCTGAGGCACTATTGTATAGTGCTCCGCCGAAATCTGCAGAATTAGCTTCAAAGGTGTTTTCTGCTATATTAAGAGTGTCATTATTATAAACAGCGCCGCCCTTTGATGCTGAATTACCCTTAAATGTGTTTCCTGAAATGGTTAAGGTTCCTGCATTATAAACAGCACCTCCTGCTTCTCCTGCTTTGTTGCCTGAGAAACTGTTATTAGTAATATTTATTGTTTTACCATTGGCATTATATATTGCCCCGCCATTGCCGGTTGTAGAGGCTTCTCCGTTTGTAACGGCATTGTTGCCCGTAAAATTTGAATTTGTAATATTATTTAACGTTCCATCGTTATATATGGCACCGCCATCTTTGCCTGCCGAGTTGTTCTGGAAGGTTGCTGTTAATGTTTCTATTACACCGTTTGTACCATTATAAATTGCTCCGCCATTGCCATTTGAAGATTTATTACCTGAAAATGACGTGTTTGTAAAAGTTGCCGTATTATTATTATAAACAGCTCCGCCTGAGTTTGTGGCAGTGTTTCCGTTAAAAATACTTTGTTTAACATCAAGATTGCCTGAATTATAGATTGCCCCGCCATCTGCAGCACTGTTGCCGGTAAAAGTTACTGTATTTTGTTTCCCTGCGCCTCCGCCTGAAGCCGGATCACCACCAAGTGAGACTGAGCCTTCGTTATAAATAGCTCCGCCTTTTTCTCCGGCGCTGTTGTTCGTAAAAGTCTGGTTTACAAGTGAAGAACTTGTAATTGTACCGCCTTCGGCATTATATATAGCTCCGCCGTTTTGCTCAGCTTTATTATTTGAAAAATTTGAGTATCTGGAAAGATTATAGGTGCCTTCATTGTATAAAGCTCCGCCGTTAGCGGATGTATTTGAATCGAAATTTACGGTCTTTTGGGTTTTTATCGTACCTGTGTTGTAAATAGCTCCGCCTTTTTCTGTAGACGAATTCCCTTTGAAGGTTGAATCATAAAGATTATTGATATTTCCGTCATTCATTATGGCGCCGCCGATTTTAGTATTAACGGTCTTATCATCATTAGAGTATTTACCGTTGTTATTAAATGCTGCGTTTATATTTTCTATGTTTCCGTTGTTATAAACCGCACCGCCGCCTTCTGTTGCTGAGTTGCCGGTATAAGTTCCGGTAATTGTATCAATTTCTCCGAACTTAAGACCTTCTTCATCACCTTCAGGGGGAGTATAGCCATCTCCGCCGCTTTTGTCATTATATATAGCTCCGCCTTTTCCGTTTTGGGCAGTGTTATTTGTAAAAGTTCCGCCTATTGTACCTATTTTCCCTGAATTATAGATAGCCCCGCCGTCAAGGTTTGCGCTGTTATTTTCGAATTTTCCGCCAATGCTGTCAATTGTTGAGCTCAGATAGGAGTCTTCACCTCCAGTAATGACTTTTCCGCCATAATTAAAAATCGCTCCGCCTCTTCCGCTGGAATTTATATAACTGTCATAATTTATTCCTGATGCGGTATTTCCGGTAAATTCTCCGATTATAGAACCTATTTCTCCCAGATTATAAATAGCTCCGCCATCTGCCACCGCGGTATTGCCTGAGAAAACTTCATTTTCAATTGCATTAATTACACCCTGATTGAATATTGCTCCGCCAAAATCAGCTTTATTGCCGGTATAATTATTGCTGCTTAAAAAATTAATAGTACCTGTATTATAAATCGCAC
>ERZ780046.795-NODE-795-length-12512-cov-4.368548_pt1 | contig 12512 bp, 10 predicted proteins | sample MGYA00511848_ERZ780046 | MGnify/ENA primary metagenome ERZ780046 (study PRJEB29588, sample SAMEA2147983) | human gut metagenome | biome: human gut; feature: human-associated habitat; material: faeces | place: Denmark | collected 2008/2010 ...
ACAAAAAAGGCGGATACTTTTTTGTATCCGCCCTCTTATCGTTTTGTAGATGTTTCTTACTATCTTATCTATAGTAGTAACTGCATCTTATATACTCACAAGCCTGTCCTCTGTAGGTCTTTCCTCTTACCTTGACAACAGGGATAACATATACTCCAAATGTAGAATATGCCTTAAGACCTCTTATTGTATAAGAGCTGCTCTTAGCACTTACCTTTTTCTTTATCCATTTTGCATTTGAAGCGTATGGATTCTTTGTATAGTATACAAGATAATACTTTGTATTTGCTACTTTCTTCCATTTAACCTTTGCAGCAGTGCTGCTTACAGAAGTTACATTACTCTTCTTTACACATGCCTGAGGTATGATTGTCTTGAATGCTGACCAATCGCTCCAGCACTTAGCACCACCATTTGCCTCTTTGTATGCACGGATTCTTACCTTGAATCCCTTGTTGTTGATTGCCTTACGAACCTTTGCGTTGTTGATCTTAACTCTGGTCTTTGTTGTAGCCTTTGTTGTGTATAATCTGGTTTTTCCGTTGAGAGAGTAGATCTGAACCTGATATCCTGTAGGATAGTCATAGTTTGGATTTGCCTTCCATCCGATTGTTATTACATTTCCACTCTTAGCTGGACTCCATATAAGAGTTCCTGCCTTTGCATCGGCAACATACTGTGGGTTAACAGGTGCTGAGTAGAGTGTACCTGTTGACTGTCCATAACCAAGTGCTATGTAGTTTGACTCTGATCTCTTATATGAATATACATAATATCCACTATAATGTGTTCCGGCCTTTGCAGGTACAGTTGCCTTGTTTGTAGTAACATTATACTGAGCCTCAACCTTTGAACCGCTGATCTTGGCAACTACATATCCTGTTACACCTGAAACTCTGTTCCACTGTAAACCGATCTTATTCTTTGTGCCTGAAGTCTGCTTTATTGACTTGTAATCTACGCTCTCAGGAGTTGTTATGACCTGAAGAGGATCTGACTGTCCAACAAGCTGCTTGTTGACATATGTCTGAACTATTACATAGTATGCTCTGCCGGCCTGAAGATTGTAAATATACTTCTTATTTGATGTTGAAGTATAAGAACTTAATGCCTGATATCCTGAAGATCTATCCTGGGATAAATACACTAAGTATTCCTCTCCATAATTACCGCTCCACTGAACTGTGACACTTGTCTTGGTATCATCTGTCTGCTGAAGATTTGTTACTGCTCTTCCTGATGCTGCCGATGCTGTTATTGTCATTGCAAAGAGCATGATTGACATGATTGCAAGGATCAATAACGATCTGTTGAAAACTTTTTCTCTTCTCATTAAATCTCTCCTTTTTCTTCTTTCCCTTGTTAATACAACAATTAATTTAATATGAGACTAACTCATATTAAAATTTTACAAGTTTAATATATTTTAGTCAACATTATTGTGACTGTAATATTCAACAATTATTTTGTGCATTTTTGCTAATTCATTGTTGAGATTCTGTATACTTTTTATTTTATTCCTGTATTATTTATTCTGCTCAAGATAATCCTTTACCGCTGTTTCATACAGGTTGTGTCCCTCTGAATCTATAACCACAATAGCTGGAAAATTCTCCACTGTCATCTTCCTTATAGCCTCTGTTCCGAGATCATCGTATGCAATCACCTCGGATTTCTTGATACATTTGGAGAGAAGCGCTCCTGCACCGCCAACGGCTGCCAGATACACAGCCTTGTTATCGATTATTGCCTGTATAACCTCCGGGCTTCTCTTTCCCTTTCCTATCATTCCACACAGACCCTTGCTGAGAATGAGTGGAGTGTATTTGTCCATTCTGCTGCTGGTTGTCGGTCCCGCCGATCCTATGACCTGTCCAGGCTTTGCCGGTGTCGGTCCGAGATAATATATCACATTGCCGTTAAGGTCTATAGGAACTATGCCCTTCTCGTATAACTCAGTTCCACTGGCGTCCACGCATCCTGATTCCATGATGGAATCATACATTCTCTTGTGTGCGGCATCCCTGGCACTGTACACTATTCCATCTATATATACATAATCCCCTGCCTTGAGGGTCTTTACCTCTTCTCTGTCAAATGGTGCCTTTATATGTCTATCCATGATGAACCTAACCTCCTCCTATAATACTCTCGTAACGTGTCTGTTCACATGACAGCACATATTAACTGCCAGTGGCATTCCGGCTATGTGAGTGGCATATGTCTCTATGTTCACAGCCAGTGCCGTGGTCTTTCCTCCAAGACCGCCAGGTCCTATTCCAGTGTTGTTGATCATCTCCAGAAGCTCACTCTCTATCCTTGCTATATGCTCTCTGTCTGAGTGAACTCCGACCTTTCTTGTAAGAGCCTTCTTTGCAAGCTTCGCAGCGAGCTCAAAGTCTCCTCCAAGACCCACACCTACAAATACGGGAGGACATGCATTTGGTCCGGCATCCTTTACAGCCTGAAGAACAGCAGCTTTCACACCCTCTTCTCCATCTGCCGGCTTGAGCATGTACACCTTGCTCATATTCTCGCTTCCAAATCCCTTTGGAGCTATAGTTATCTCTATTTTATCTCCCGGAACTATATCATAATGTATGATCGCCGGGGTATTGTCCTTTGTATTTTCTCTGATAAGAGGATCCTTTACCACTGATTTTCTCAGGTATCCGTCAGTGTATCCCTGTCTCACACCTTCGTTTATGGCATCAGTTATGTTCATTCCTTCTATATGTACATCCTGTCCAACATTCACAAAGAAAACAGCCATTCCCGTATCCTGACAGATAGGAATATCATTCTCCTTTGCTATATCCAGATTCTCACATAACTGTCCAAGTATCTGTTTTCCGAGCGGACTGTCCTCAGATTCTACTGAATCCCTGACCGCCTTCTCCATATCCTCAGACAGATTTACATTTGCTTCGATGCACATCTCCCTTACATTTCTGGTAATCTCTTCTGCTGCAATAACTCTCATCTCTTCACCGCCATTTTATAAATTTGTTTTAATCATCCAGGAACGTATCATCGTTCTTTTTGTAGTTTGGATTTCTCCTGTTCATGATGAATTTGTATATGTATAACACCACTGTAAATATCGCAACAACTATGATCATCGCCGCCAATATATATATGATGTTCATTATACTGTAAGAAAGTTCAGACGCCTTCTCGGAGCTCTGGAATATCTTGTCCAGTTTTCCTTCTGTTGTTGCCTCTGTAACCGTAGATGCAGCCGTTGTAGCTGCCGATGCCACCACCTGTATCACATTCGCCGTCATGCCTTTTACCCCCAATAATTTTGTTGTATTTTCCCATAATTTCAATCTCTTTATAATAACCTTCAAAATCCTGCGTTCAGGATTATTTTCTCCCAATGTGTAATCCAAGATAAGTATATCATAACGGCTATTTGCACACAATCTGTAAACATCCATGGACATAAAAAAAAGATGTACTGTCTTGCATATTACAACACAGTACATCTATCTTTATTTGTGATTATAATTACTCCTCTGAATTACTCTCGGCATCATTCTCCGTATCGTTCTCTACATTCTCTGATACTTCATTTTCTGCTGATTCTGGATTCTCTGAGTCCTCTGCCTCTTCATCTTCATCACTTCTTGCAAGCTTTGCAACAGATGCCACAAATGTGTTGCCATCCTTGCCGATATTCATAAGCTTGACACCTGAGGTTATTCTTCCTATTACAGTTATATCTGAACAATGCATTCTGATCATGATTCCCTCATTGGTCATCATCATAATGTCATGGTCATTTGTCACGGCCTTTGCGCTGACGATGTCACCGGTCTTCTCGGTTATCCTGTAACACTTGACACCCTTACCGCCTCTCATCTGAGGGGCAAATTCTGACAGTTCAGTTCTCTTACCCATACCCTTTGTGGTTACGAAGAGCATCTCGTCGCCCTGAACATCAAGCTGCATTGCTATAACTTCATCGCCCTTGTCGCATCTTATTCCACGTACACCCATGGATGTACGTCCTGTATCACGGACACATTCCTCATTGAATCTGATACACATACCCTTGGCAGTTACAAGAAATACATCATTCTCACCGCTCGTTGCCTTAACCTCTATGAGTTCATCTCCCTCATTCAGTGTTATGGCTGCCAGACCGGTCTTTCTTATATTCTCAAATGCCTCTATCTTGGTCTTCTTTACAATACCATTCTTTGTAGCCATCATGAGATACTTCTTGTCAAATCCGGCTATAGGAATTATAGCTGTTACCTTCTCACCAGGAAGAAGCTGAAGAAGGTTGACTATCGCAACACCCCTTGCATTACGTCCCGACTCAGGTATCTCGTATCCCTTCATTCTGTATACTCTTCCCATATTGGTGAAGAACATTATGAAGTTGTGGGTATTAGTAAGGAATATCTCATCGATTATATCGTTGTCGATGGTGTTCATTCCCTTGATACCCTTGCCGCCTCTGTTCTGTACCTTGAAGGTATCCTTTGGCATTCTCTTGATATATCCGAGCTTTGTCATGGAGATAACTATCTCTTCTCTCTTGATAAGCTCCTCATCTGTTATATCATCTGAATATGCAGTTATGGATGTTCTTCTCTCATCACCGTACTTGTCAGCTATCGCTGCAAGCTCAGTCTTGATAACTCCGAGAAGCTTATTCTCATCTGCAAGTATCTCCTTGTACTCAGCTATCTTCGCAATAAGCTCATTGTACTCGTTCTCGATCTTCTCTCTTTCCAGACCTGTCAGAGCACGGAGTCTCATATCAACGATTGCTCCGGCCTGTGCCTCGGAAAGTCCAAATCTTTCGATCAGCTTTGCCTTAGCCTCTCCAACATTCTTTGAATTTCTGATGATCGTGATGACCTCATCTATGTTGTCCAGTGCTATGAGATAACCCTGTAATATGTGGGCTCTCTCCTCAGCCTTGTTCAGATCATACTTTGTTCTTCTTGTGACAACATCCTCCTGATGCTTCAGGTAGTATGTGAGCATGTCCTTGATGTTGAGTATCTTAGGTACTCCATCCACCAGAGCCAGCATGATACATCCAAATGTATCCTGGAGCTGTGTGTGCTTGAAGAGCTGGTTGAGTATTACGTTGGCATTGACATCCTTTCTAAGCTCAATGACAACTCTCATTCCCTCTCTTGAAGACTCATCTCTTATATCTGTGATTCCATCGATTCTCTTGTTCTTGACAAGATCGACCATATTCTTTATAAGAAGTGATTTATTTACCATATATGGTAGTTCGGTTACAACAATGCGGTGCTTTCCGTTGTTCATTGTTTCGATTTCTGTGATTGCACGTACTTTTATCTTGCCTCGACCTGTTCTATATGCATCATTTATTCCCTGTCTGCCCAGTATCTGTGCGCCTGTAGGGAAATCCGGACCCTTTACTATGTCCATGATCTCATCTATCTCTGTCTCACGTCCTTCTTCCACTCTGTTATCGATGATCTTTATGGCTGCATTGATAGTTTCCTTTAAATTATGTGGTGGAATATTGGTAGCCATACCTACTGCGATACCTGATGTACCATTTACCAATAGGTTAGGATAACGTGACGGTAGTACCACAGGTTCTTTCTCTGTACCATCAAAGTTAGGTGTGAAATCAACTGTATCTTTGTTTATATCTGCCATCATCTCCATGGATATCTTGGAAAGTCTTGCCTCTGTATATCGCATAGCAGCGGCATGGTCACCGTCGACCGATCCAAAGTTTCCATGTCCATCCACAAGTGGATATCTGGTATTCCACTCCTGAGCCAGCTTTACAAGTGCCTCGTATATTGAACTGTCTCCATGTGGATGATATTTACCCATTGTATCACCGACGATACGGGCACATTTACGGTGTGGCTTATCAGGTCCATTGTTAAGTTCTATCATAGAATGAAGTATTCTTCGCTGAACAGGTTTAAGACCATCTCTTACATCAGGAAGAGCTCTGGCAGCGATAACGCTCATGGCATAATCTATATATGAACGCTCCATTGTTTTTTTCAGACCAACTTCATCTATTTTATCAAAAATCTTATCGTCATCCATTTTTTGATTTCCTTTCTCTCGATATTGGTTATGTTTTATCACATTTATTTAATCAATATACTATATATCGAGATTCTTTACATACTTGGCATTTGTCTCTATAAACTCACGACGTGGTTCAACCTTATCTCCCATGAGTACATTGAATGTCATATCGATCTCTGACTCATCGTCATCATCAATTGCCACTCTGAGAAGAATTCGTTTTTCTGGATCCATGGTTGTCTCCCAGAGCTGTTCTGCATCCATCTCTCCAAGTCCCTTATATCGCTGTATCTTGTTGTTCTGATCTCTTCCGACTTCATCAAGTATACTGTTCAGCTCATCATCACTGTACGCATACCATACCTTCTTGTTCTTCTCCAGCTTGTAAAGTGGTGGCTGTGCCAGATATACATGTCCCTTTCTGATAAGATCAGGCATGAATCTGTAGAAGAATGTGAGGAGAAGAGTTGCTATATGAGCTCCATCCACATCGGCATCGGTCATGATGATGATCTTGTTATATCTGAGCTTCTCTATATTGAAGTTCTCATGGATACCTGTTCCAAATGCGGTGATCATGGCTTTGATCTCTTCATTTCCAAGGATTCTGTCTATTCTTGCCTTCTCAACATTAAGGATCTTACCTCTGAGTGGAAGTATGGCCTGTGTTGCTCTTGATCTCGCTGTCTTAGCTGAACCACCGGCGGAATCTCCCTCGACTATGTAGATCTCACAGTTCTTTGGATCCTTGTCTGAACAATCCGCAAGCTTTCCAGGAAGTGCCATGTTATCTGAAAGATTTGCCTTTCTTGCAACATCCCTTGCCTTTCTTGCAGCTATTCTGGCTCTCTGTGCAACAGCCGCTTTATTCACAATTATCTTAGCAATCTGCGGATTCTGCTCAAGATAATATGTAAGCTGCTCAGTTACAACACTCTCAACTGCAGGTCTTGCCTCTGAATTACCAAGCTTCTGCTTTGTCTGACCCTCGAACTGAGGATCACTTATCTTGATAGATACGATGGCTGCAAGTCCCTCTCTCAGATCATCACCCGAGAGATTGTCATCCTTATCCTTGATAATATTATTCTTTCTTGCATAATCATTGAACACCTTTGTTATGGCTGACTTAAATCCTGTCAGATGTGTTCCACCCTCAGGTGTGTTGATGTTATTTACAAAGCTGTATGTGGATTCATTGTATGAATCATTGTGCTGAAGTGCCACCTCAACACTTATTCCATCTCTGACTCCCTCACAGTAGATTACCTCATTGTACAGAGGATCTCTGTGTCTGTTCAGATATGTTACAAACTCCTTTATACCACCCTCATAGTGGAATGATCTTACCTTCTCAGGAATAAGTCTCTTGTCTGTAAGACTTATCTTCAGGCCCTTTGTAAGGAATGCCATCTCACGAAGTCTGTTTCTCAGTATATCGTAATCGTATATGTTATCTTCAAATATTGTATGATCCGGCAGGAATGTAACCTTTGTTCCTGATACTCCCTCAGGTGCTTCACCTATAACCTGAAGCTTGTACATAACCTTGCCCTTCTCATATCTCTGCTTGTACACCTTGCCATCTCTGGTAATCTCGACTTCAAGCCATGTTGAAAGTGCATTTACAACTGATGCACCAACACCGTGAAGTCCTCCGGATACCTTATATCCTCCACCGCCGAACTTTCCGCCGGCATGAAGTATGGTAAATACCACCTCAACAGCAGGTATTCCCTGCTTTTTATGTATTCCAACAGGAATTCCTCGTCCATCATCCACTACGGTGATGGAATTATCCTCATTTATATACACCTGAATGTGGGTACAATATCCTGCCAGAGCCTCATCTACAGAATTATCAACTATCTCGTATACAAGATGGTGAAGTCCAGTGGAGGATGTACTTCCTATGTACATACCAGGTCTCTTTCTGACTGCTTCCAGTCCCTCCAGAACCTGTATCTGTTCAGCTCCATAATTATCATTTTCCATTGTCATGCTTCCTCCGTTCTTACTCTGGTGGCCGTTCCCTCTACCACGCTATAAACATTGTTGATTATTACCTGCTCTTTAACAAAATCATCATATCCCGTACAGGTTATGATAGTCTGTATATCTTTTATCTCTTCTATCAATGCATCACGTCTGCTGGTGTCCAGCTCGCTCATGACATCGTCCAGAAGCAATATCGGATTATCATTGATTATCCTTTTTACAAGTTTTATCTCCGCCATCTTGAGTGACAGGGCAACTGTTCTCTGCTGTCCCTGTGAACCATATTTTCTGGCGTCTATTCCATTTATGAGAAAACTTATATCATCTCTGTGTGGACCAGACTGTGTACTTGAATATCTGATATCCATCTCAGTCTTTTCCTGAAGTGTCTCATCGAATTTATCTTCATCGACATTGCACTCATACACTATCTCTAGCTTTTCCTTGCCCGATGTGAGATGACTGTGGATCTCCCCAATTATCTCATTCATCATGTCGATAAAATTTCTTCTCTCTTTTATTATCCTCGACCCATAGTCCACAAGCTGCATATTCCACACATCCAGTGTATCCATGAGACTTCTGTTATGATAAATCTGCTTTAACAGATTATTTCGCTGATTGAGTATCCTATTATATGATGCCAGATTCTGATAATACAATCTGCTTATCTGACACAATTCAAGATCCATGAACCTTCTCCTCTCGGCTGGTCCATTTTTAATGATAGTCAGATCTTCAGGTGAAAAGAATATGACATTGAGAAGACCATATAATTCCGTGGCCCTCCTTATGGGTATGCCATCGATCGCCACTCCCTTATTTTTGCTCTTTCGAAGATGCATATCTATCTTGTGCGATATGTCTTTCTTGTTGACAAATAATCTTATATGACTCTCGTCTTCACCTATCTTTATGATATCTTTATCCTGCGTATTTTTTCTGTGTGACTTCGTAGTCGCTGCCATGTATATGGATTCAAGTATATTTGTCTTGCCCTGGGCGTTATCGCCGTACAGGATATTCGTATTTTTTCCAAATTCTACTTTCACATTACTGTAATTTCTGTAATTACTCAGCTCTATCGACTCTATATACATAACCTTCACCATCTGCAAGATGGCGACCACAATTATTTCTGAATACTTATCTTATCACCATCAAATTCTACTTCATCACCATCATAAAGCTTTCTTCCACGTCTGGTCTCTATCTCACCGTTAACCACAACCAGTCCCTGAACTATGACCTCCTTTGCGTCAACTCCTGACTCCACCAGACCGGCAGCCTTAAGCGCCTGTCCAAGCTTTATGAATTCATCTCTTAACTTGATTATCTCCATATTCTCACCCCTTCTTACTCTTCGTTGATTCCCATAGGAAGGATAAGGTAGATATATGTCTCTGCATCATCCTTGATAACACATGGAGATTTTGTATTGTTGAAATAAATAGTTACATTCTCATCGTCAATTACTCTGAGTGCATCTATTATAAGCTTTGGATTAAATCCAATGACAAGATTGTTACCTTCCTTCTCGATATCTATCTCCTCATTCAGAGAACCGATGAGAGAACTGATCTTGAGACCGAGAGTTCTGTCATCAATGCTGAGTCTGATAGGCTTCTTGTCTGAATCCTTTATAAGAAGAGTTGCTCTATCCAAACTGTCAAGGAACTCTCTCTTGTTTATCTTCATCTTGATCTGATAATCAACTGAGAGCATATGGCTTATTCTGAAATACTCTCCCTCTATCAGTCTTGAAACAACCTTTGTATTATCAAACTCAAATAATATATTGTTGTCAGTGAAATAAATATTTACAGGATCATCAACTCCACCGTTCATGATCTTACTTATGTCGCTGAGGGATTTTCCTGGAACTACAACCTTAATGTCTGAATTATCTCCCTTGAGCTCTATATATCTGATGGATATTCTGTGTCCATCCAGAGAAACCACGCTGAGCTTATTGTTTGATACCTCAAATAACTCACCGGTCATAAGCTTATTGTTCTCATTATCTGATATAGAGAATATTGTCTGATTGATAACCTCTCTCAGCGCAAACTGAGATATGGTTATGAACTTATCCTTTGATACAACAGGAAGATTGGAGAAATCCTCTCCTGACTTTCCAGGTATGTTGAACTCAAGTCTCTCACACTTGATAAGTGTCTTGCTGTCCTTATCACTCTCTATAGTTATGTCGCTGTCAGGAAGCTTTCTTATGAAATCTGAGAAAAGCTTTGCCTCGAGTGCAACCTTTCCGTCCTCTATAACAGTACCGTCAACATAACTTTCTATTCCTATCTCCATGTCATTAGCTGTGAGCTTAATAACACCGCCTGCAGCTTCAACCAGGATACAAGACAGTATCGGATGGGTCGTCTTGTTGGAGACAGCCTTTGATACGATATTTATACCCTGAAGTAAGTTAGATTTTCTTATGGAAATTTTCATTTTAAGTGTGATCTCCTTTCATGTCCAAATATAATGATCATCAAAATATGATATGTGTGTATAACTTCAAATAACAACAAACAATGCGAGCGCTTAACTATAAATATATTAAGATAATTAGTAGTATCAGTAGTAGTGCTTTTGATAATGTTGAAAGTGTATCAAGCCCTTACAAATCAAGGCTTAGAGAATTATGTGTCCATGTTACTAATCAATTTTAACCTGTTCATAAACTGATCATTTACCAACATGGCAAAATCCTGTTCATCAGGAGTAAGAACAATTCTCAAACACATAACAACATGTAACAAACATCAAATAACAATATACAATCACGTTATGTTTGTAAGGTTATAAACAAATAAGTGAGTTTATAATATAAAAATGTGGATAACTTGCTATTTTTGTGGATTAAGCTTCTTGATTATGACGTCAACCATCTCAGCAAATTCCGGATCCTTCTCAATCTTATCTTCAACCTTCTGTATATTGCTGTGCACGGTGGAGTGATCCTTTCCTCCAAATGCATCTCCTATACTCTTCAGACCCTTGTCCGTGTACTTTCTGCACAGGTACATGGATATCTGACGGGCAGTGGCTATATCCTGGCTTCTCTTCGTGGATACGATGTCACTGACTGATATATTAGTATGCTCTGAAACCGTGTTGATAATGAGCTCAGGTGTTATGGTAACCTTGGAATCCTTGGATATGAAATCCTTGAGGACGTTCTTGGCAAGTTCCTCAGTGATCTTGATATCTCCGAGCTCTGAATATACGCTGAGCTTGTTGAGCGCACCCTCAAGCTCACGTACGTTGTAGGTTATATTGTTGGCAATATACTCAAATATCTCCTCGCTGATGATATCGGTAAGTCCCTTTATCTCAGCCTTGTTCTTGAGGATAGCCATACGTGTCTCATAATCAGGAGCGTGGATGTCGATAGGAACACCCCACTCAAATCTTGATCTGAATCTCTCATCCAGAGTCTTGATCTCCTTTGGTGGCTTATCCGACGACAGGATTATCTGCTTACCTTCGTCATGAAGAGCGTTGAAGGTGTCAAAGAATTCCTGCTGCGTACTTGCCTTACCAATCAGGTACTGGATATCATCGATCAGAAGAACATCCACTGTTCTGTATTTGTTTCTGAATTCTTCAGTTTTATTCTTGGAGATTGCTTCTATGATCTCATTCGTGAATTTGTTCGATGGCACATAGAGAACCTTCATATTACTATTGTGCTGGAGTATATAGTGGGCTATGGACTGCATAAGATGAGTCTTGCCCAGTCCTGATCCTCCATACAGGAAAAGTGGATTGAACTTGTCCTGTCCAGGTGAATCGGCAACTGCCAGACATGTTGCGTGAGCGTGCTTGTTACTCTCACCAACAATAAAGTTCTCAAATGTGTAGTCAGGTCTGAGATTGCTCTTGGCAATGGCATCGTTGTAGTCCTCTGAATATGTAGGGGACTTTTCATCCTTTCTCATCTGACTCTCGAGTGTGAATATAACCTGAATTGAATCGTCCTGAAAGAGCTCTCTGAGAACTGTTTCAAGATATATATCAAATAATTTTCTCTTGAGAAATTCTACGCCTCTCTGTCCGTAATCCTCGTCCAGAGTGAAATAGACCTTGTTATCCTCAACGGAATATATCTTGAGAGGTTCGATCCATGTATGGATCATGATATGGGAAATTCCATGTTCATTTTCAAGTATATTCAAAATGTCATTCCACTTGGCTAATATTAAGTCCTTCATCGTAAAAAACCTTCCTCAAAAAAATAATTCTTCCTATTATTAATAACACTATTACATTTTATAATAAATGCACCCCTATTTCAAGCATATTAAGGTCAAAAACAAGATAAATTGCCTTTATTTTGATTTTACATGCTTATACGGTTAGGTACACGTATTTGGGGGTAAAATCAAAATAAACGAGAATAAGGGGCAAAAAATGAAAAAGTTAATAAAAAATCTTATTTG
>ERZ780046.811-NODE-811-length-12257-cov-2.597607_pt1 | contig 12257 bp, 9 predicted proteins | sample MGYA00511848_ERZ780046 | MGnify/ENA primary metagenome ERZ780046 (study PRJEB29588, sample SAMEA2147983) | human gut metagenome | biome: human gut; feature: human-associated habitat; material: faeces | place: Denmark | collected 2008/2010 ...
CGGGCAACTGCCGTAAAAGAAGGCGATGTGTTGGTAACAGTAACTTCTTTGGCCGGAGCGGTACCTGCATCTCGGGCTGCTGCTGATGGTGTCGTTAAAGAAGTCAAAGTGGTTAAAGGACAAAGCCTGAATAAGCAGGATGTCGTGGCAGTTATTGAATATCGCTGATTATCTTAGGAGAATTTAAAATGTCCGGTTTTAGAATAAAATACAAAGTACTGGCTATATCAGTATGTCTGGTGTTTGCAGGTTGGGCAGCTGTTTCAGCAGAAGAATTTCTTCCTGTTTCCGAAGTGCGTGAAGGGATGCATGGATATGCAAAAACGGTCGTTCATGGAACACAAGTAGAGACCTTTAATGTTGATGTGCTTGGTGTAATGAAGCAGAAAGGCGCCACGGGCGGGGATCTTATCCTTGTAAAAGTATCGGGGGATCTGATTGATAAGACGGAAGGGATTGCTCAGGGAATGAGCGGAAGTCCGGTTTATATTAACGGAAAACTTTTGGGTGCCATTGCGTATGGATTCCCGCAGTCGGGGGGACGTATCGGTATGGTGACTCCTATTTCAGATATGCTTGAGCTTTGGCTTACCGATAATAAGAAGTCCGCTTATATACCAAGGCCGTCTTCTGATCTAATCCCTATTGATACGCCGCTTATGGCATCGGGATATAGTGCGGGAGGCATGGAATATCTGTCTGATAAGATGCAGGATTTCCATATGATTCCTTTTTCGGCCGTCTCCGTGGATCAGGATACCGTTGCAAGACCGCTTGAGGCGGGTGGTGCAGTGGCGGCTTCTTTGGTGACAGGAGATTTGAAATTAGGGGCGATTGGAACGGTTACTTATGTAGATGGAAACCAAATGCTTGCTTTTGGGCATCCTTTCATGAGCCGGGGAAATACCGGTTATTTCATGCATAATTCTTACATATTTACTGTAATTCCAAGCAAGAATATTCCCTTTAAATTGGGATCTGTAGGCGCAGAAATTGGTACAGTAAATCAGGACCGTGGCGCAGGAATCGGTGGAATCAGCGGAACATCTCCGGATTTTGTGGCACTTCATGCGTTCGTAAAAGACAAAGATACGGGTGTGGAAAAAGATTTAAATGTTCGGATGATACAAAATGAATCCTTGCTGCCTACGCTTTCTGCTACATCTGTTTATAATGCAATCAGCACGGCCATGGATCGCCGCGGACAGGGGACGGTGAAGTTTACTTATACTTTGCACCCTAAAGACATGAAGCAAAAACCGTTTACCCGGACAAACATGTACTGGTCTTCTACCGATATTGCAGAACGAAGTGTGGATGAGATTTATCAGATAGTGAAACTTTTGGAGCAAAACCGGTTTGAAAGTTATGCTCTTAGAAATATTTCCATGGATATGGAAGTGACGCAGGAAAGGAATACAGCAAAAATCCTTGATGCATCCGCATCACCTGTTGTGGTAAGTCCGGGAGACACAATTTATGTCCGTGCTCGTCTCCAGCCTTGGCGCGGAGAGGTCTTTTATAAAGATTTGTCTTTTGATGTACCTGAAGATCAGCCGCTTGGGAATATGGTGCTGGAAGTACGTGGTGGAGGTGTTGTACCATTACCGTACCTGCTCCAGCAGCAGAAATACAATCTAACGGAAGAAATATTAAGCCGTCTCCGCAGCTATAAGAATTTTGATGATCTTCACGGAAAACTGATGAAAGAAGATCAGAACAACCAGGTTGTGGTAGAAATCATTGATCCGGATGTCAGCATGGTTTCGAAAGAGGAAGATGGTAAAGTGAAAGCGGAAATTCAAAACAAACCGGCGGGCAAAGATCCGGTAGATTTAAAGAAGAAAGAAGGCGGAACCGGCCTTGATACTGATAAAGAATCACCAAAAAGCCGTGTGGATACGGACTATGTTATTTATGGTGATGGGCAATTTACGTTCAAGGTGATGAATCCATCGGACAGGGATACTGCTTTGAAAAAATTGGCTAAATCAAATAAAAAACTTTCTGCCAAAATGACGACGGAGGAAAAGAAATTGATTGACGGTGAAAAAACAGATGAGAATACTGATAAAAATAAATCGGAAAAATCATCACCGGGGCCTAAAGATAACGGGAGTAAGGGGAAAAAATAAAAATGACGTATAGTCAAAAATATTGTATCAAACTATATTTTGAGGTATTATATTAGGGATTCCTGTAGGTTTAGGAGAAAGAGGTGTTACGGTGGGATTTTTTGAACTGCTTGGCAGCAAGACCATTGGTCTGTTCCATCAGCTTGGCGCCGTAATATTGCTCCTGAATTCCTCATGCAAGGAGTTAAATCATCTGCGTTTTAGGGAAACGATTAAGCAGTGTCTTGATTTGGGGGTACTGTCATTTCCCATTGTAGCGTTGACCCTTTTATTTACGGGGATGGTTCTTTCTGTGCAGATTGCGGGAGAACTGACAAAATATGGCGCCGGGTTTACTGTCGGTGCAATTGTAGCTATCGGAATGGGGCGCGAATTGGGGCCGGTGCTTTGCGGAGTTGTTTTGGCGGGGCGCGTGGGTGCTGCTATTACGGCAGAAATTGGGACGATGCGCGTGACTGAGCAGATTGATGCTCTTCGATGCATGGCGGTCAGCCCTGTCGGCTATCTTGTCCTTCCACGGCTACTCTCATGTATGGCGATGCTGCCGATTTTGACGGTATTCGGTGTTTCTATTGGTGTTTTTGGCGGTATGATTGTAGCATCGTTGACTCATGGAGTTTCTTCTTATGTTTTTATCCATTCCATTGAAGTCTTTTGTATACCTTCCGATCTTTATATCGGCGTGATGAAATCTGTCGTATTTGGGATGATTGTAGCACTTGTCGGATGTGATCGCGGAATGACCTGTGAAGCAGGGGCGGAAGGTGTCGGGAGGGCGACAACCCAGTCTGTTGTATATTCTATAATTATGATTTTTGCGGCTAATTATCTTCTGTCTTCTATTTTATTTTGAGGATATCTATGATTGAAGTAGAACATGTATGCCTTTCTTTTGGAAAAAGGAAAATATTGGAAGACGTTAATTTAACGGTTTATGATGGGGAAACCATGGTAATCCTCGGCGCTTCAGGATCCGGAAAATCAACTCTCCTGAAGTTGATTATAGGGCTTTTGAAACCTGATTCCGGTTCTATCAAAGTCAATGGGGAAAAGATATCGTCATTGACAGAACGGGAAATGAATGAGGAACGACGCCGTATGGGAATGGTATTTCAATATTCAGCTCTTTTTGATTCGATGAATGTAAAGGAAAATGTAGCTTTTGGTCTTCGGCAGCACACCGATTTATCAGAAGAAGAAATAGAGAATATCACGGAAGGGAAACTGCATTTAGTAGGCTTAGATGATGTTGGTGATTTAATGCCTGCCGATTTGTCCGGCGGTATGAAAAAGCGTGTGAGTCTGGCCAGAGCCATTGCACTAAATCCCCAAATTATTTTATATGATGAGCCTACGGCAGGATTGGATCCGATTCGTGCGACCGATATTAGTCTGTTGATTAAAAAAATGCAATCTGTGTGGAACAAAACAAAGATGCAGTAAGGGATGCAGTCACAAATGCAAAAAGAAATGAAGGTCACCAGCATTGTGGTGACTCACGATCTGAAATCAGCGGAAATGGTTGCTGATAGAATGGCTTTTCTTTATGAAGGTTCATTTTTAGCTGTCGGTACGGCAGAAGCATTAGCATCCTCGAGGGATTACAGAGTTAAACAGTTTATGAATGGATTGCCTTCAGAACAATACACAGTAAGGGCGGGTGAATTTAGTTGAAATGGTCACAAGAAGCGAAAGTAGGAGTATTTTCCTTTATCGGAATTTTACTTTTTTCCGTGATTATAATTCAGCTAAGCAGTGCTGTTTTGTTTGGCAAAAGCGGATTTCATGTAACAGCATATTTTCGGGAAGCAGAAGGGATCGAGCCGGGAAATCCTATTCATTATGCCGGTGTTGATGTGGGTATGGTAGATCATATTTCTATCGAAAATGGAGAAGCTGTGCTTGTTCTTCGGTTTTATGATGACGTAAAAGTCCCAAAGGATGCGAATTTTTCTATCCAAACCAGCAGTGTGATGGGCGGACGGTTTGTCAAAGTCGTTGGTGGACATCAAGATCGGGGATACTTGCGTGAGGGGATGACTGTACAGGGGCAGGCTGCGCCGGGGATTGATGCAGCAATGGACAAAATGGATAAACTCATGGCTTCTGCGCAGGTGATGCTTGACGGAATCAATACAATTGTAGGCGATCCGGCGGCTCAAAAAAATGTCAAGAGAAGCTTAAACAACTTTGACGCTATTTCTGAAAATCTTACTATATTGACAGCGCAGGGGATACAAATTGCCAATCAGATACAGGGTGTCACGTCGCAGATGAATTCTATGCTATACCAGCTGAATGGTGATGGAAAAACAGTGGCGGATGCAAGAAAGATCATGGATAATTTGGCAGTTGCTTCAGAAAATGCCAGATTAATTTCCGGTGATGCAAAAAATGTTTCTGACAAATTAAACAATCTTATGGCAGGCGGCAGTTTGTCTGTGTCGGGCGAATTATTATATAATACGAAAAGAGAAGATTTTTCTCCCAATGTATCGCTTCGTATCGGCAGAGATTCCCCTTTAATTCTTGGTGTTGAGTCTTTTGGCAACGACAGCGTATATAATGTGCAGTATGGGCAGAAAAAGGGAAAATTCGATATCCGGGGCGGGATCATCCGTAATAAATTGGGTATCGGGGCTTCCTATAAAAAAGATAAGTGGAAATTTGATGCAGATATCTTTGATCCGAATGATTTAACTGTCAGGCTGCGGGGGGCTTATGAAGCATATCCCGGCATTTATGCGGTGGGGCAATCAATATTCCCTCATGGTCGTCATGGCGGAGGTGAATATATCGGATTAGGCTATGCGTATTAAAAAATGATTTTGGAAAGGGCGAAGAGAAATATGAACAAGCAGAAGAGTGTAATTTTATCAATAGCGTTATTGTCAGCTTTATCAGCAGGTATTACTGCAGATGCGAGGGAGGACCTTCGTTTGTCGACTGACCCGAAACTGACAGAAAAGGCGATTGAAGCCCAAATGAAACAGAGTGTTTCTGCAAAAGAAGTAAATTTTGACAATATGCTTTTGCAGAAAAATTTAAATGATATGATGCCTGAGGGAAAGGTAAAGGCAGAACCATCTAATATAGATATAGATTTAAAGGGTGCAGTTTCTACGGCCATTCAAAATAATCGTGATATCCGGTTGGCAGAATTGTCTTTGGAACAGGCGGAAACTGCAGTCAGCCAGGCGGCAGCGGCTAAAAACCCATCATTATCTTATAAATGGGCAAGAAACCAGGTGAAAGCGGGCTCTGCTAATAGTGCAGGATTTTACGGTGCAAATCATGGATATAATCAGGGGTTGACGTTATCTTGGCCGATTTGGACAGGGGGAGCCGTAGAAGGCGCGATTGATGCAGCCCGTTATGCGGAAGATGTGGCTCATATAAACGTTTACCAAACGGAAGCTGCAACAAAGCTTGCAGCGGCTAAGGCATATTACCAGTATTTAGAAATGATTAAACTGGCGGATGTAGCTATGGAATCGGTTACAAACCTTGATGGGCACCTGACTAATGTAAAACAGCAGTATGATGCGGGGGTTGTGGCAAAGCTGGATGTTCTCTCGTCAAATGTTTCTCTTGCAAATGCAAAACAGAACAGTATTGCAGCGGCAAACTCTCGTGATATAGCGGAAGCGAATTTGAATAATATCATGCGCCTTCCTATGAATACGAAATTAAACCCAATTGATAAAGATTTTCCGGAACCAACTTTTGATATTACGTTGGAACAAGCTATTGCCATGGGGCAAAAGTACAGATGGGAACTGATTAAAGCAGATTATAATGTCCGTATTGCCAAGGAACAGGTTCGTATTGCGAAGGCGGGATACATGCCCACAGTTGCTGTAGGGGGCGGTTATTCTTGGAACACGGCTGGTCTTGGCGGTCTGGATAAAGATGATTGGACTGTTACAGGAACAGTGAGCTGGAGTATTTGGGATGGTGGTACGACTGATGCAAAAATTAAGAGTGCATCTTCCGGCTTGAAGTCTGCGGAAGAAACCTTATTAAAGGCAAGAGAATCGATAGAGCTTGAAATCAGACAGGATTATTTAAACATTTTATCTGCTAGAGAGCAGATCCGTGCGACAGAAGCTGCTGTAGAACAGGCGGAAGAGGCGTACAAGATTGCGACGGTCCGGTATCGTTCAGGTGTCGGAATCAACTTGGATGTTCTTGATGCCCAGCTTGCTTTAAATAAGGCGAGGACAAATCATATTACCGCATTATATAATTACAATGTCGGTTTGGCTACGCTTGAAAATGCCATGGGGATTCCGGCAGTTATCCATCCGGAGTTTACTGCCAAAAAGTAATTGTCACAAAATTATCCATGATAGGAGTTTATTTTGAACGATAAAATTAAATGGTGGTTAAACGGGATTGGTGCAATTATTTTTCTTGCGCTTGCCGTGGTCTACCTTCTTATACGGCCTATTGTCGTGCAAAATTTAGAGCCTGTTATCCAAGATGCTGTTAAGGAAAAAATCAATGGCACACTTGTATGGCGTACAATGGATTTAGATCCCCGGTATAATCTGTCTTTTGACTTTGTGGAATTAAAGGATAAAGAGGGAAAAGATGTTTTAAAGTCTGCTAATGTGACAATCAGCTGGTCAGCAGGTGCTCTATATAATTATCTGATGCATGATGGTGATCTTCTTAATGTGGTGAGTGGTATCACTATGGAAGAACCGATGATGACTGTGCGTGAAAGAAAAGACGGGCAGTGGAACGTGCAGGAATTGGTTAAGCACTCTGCTGATGAATCTGCAGGAGAATTTCATGGTTCCGTAGCTTTGAAAAACGGGAATCTCAAGGTGGAAACGCAGACGGGAGACATCTACACTTTTGAAAGGGTAGAATGCGATCTTACCAGGGGGGGAGATGAGAAAATCAAAGGAACCCTGGCAGGAGAATTTTTGAAAGTCCCTTTTAATGGGGATCTGTCATATACGGATGAAAATAATTTTGAAGGAAATATACAGACGGAACCGGCATCTTTACAGTTTTTAAAGCCGCTGATTGAGAAAATGCCGGGAGCGGTGCATTCTTTTGATATAAGAAACGGTATGGGAGAAGTGACGGGCGCCAGAATCTGGAGAAGTGATGGCGTCCTGTCTTATCATGTAAAAGGTCGCCTTGATCAGACTGCGGTGAGCTATGAAAATTATGCTCTTACGGATGTGGCGGCCTTTTTTGATATTTGTGACGGGGTTCTTCAGATAGAAAATTTTTCAGGGAAAGTGAATGGACAGATTATTGCCGGCAGCGGAGCAATGAATTGGAAAGATGAAGATCCTCTTATCAGTGGTAATGTGAATTTTTCCTATTTAGATGCATCAAAAGTTATTTTAACGGAAGACGTTAAGGGGTATGCTACAGGAAATGTGCATATAGGGGGTAGTCTTTCCAATCCGGTACTGACAGGGAAAATCTCTGTAAAAGACGTTTGTTGCCGGAATGTTTTAATACAAGACGGATCGGCAGCTTTTGATTATGGTGAAAGGACGCTGGCACTTTCATCGTTGATGATTCATATGGCCGGCGGAACTGTGACAGGAAAAGGGAAGTACAGTTTTTCAACCGGTGATTTTAATGGTGAAATAACTGCAGAGGATATTTCCGCAGGCGATATTCCTTTAGGCTATGATTTATCAGGGATTATAAACGGGTCGGTTATTGCCCAAGGTAATTACTTTGATGGAAGTATGACTTTATATTCGGCAACGGCAGCGGGAAAAGGACAGAATATTTCATATAATGGGAATAGTGCGTCTTTTATTACCGGTGAAGGCATTTATAAAAATGGGAGATGGACATCGACTTTTACCGGAGATGGTGTAGAAGTTAATGGGCTTTGTGCGGATTCCATTGCCGGTGAAATAGCGGCTCATGATGATACATATGAGATTTCTTATTTGAATGGGCAATCGGGGGAGGGAATATTTTCCATAAATGGTATTTATGCTGCAGATGATATGAGTATCAGGGCTGTGGGGACGAATTTAGATATGGCGCAGTTTTCTGAGTTCGTCGATATAAATATTGCGGGGAGAACTTCTTTTGATATGCGGATTACGGGGTCAGAGTCGCTTCCTTCTTTTACAGGGGAGATTCATGCCCGTGACGGGCATATATATAATGCCGCTTTTGATACTATAGACGGACATCTTACCGGAGCGGAAGATAGTTTGAGGATTGATTCTCTCGTGTGGAAAAACGGGGAAGGCAGTCATCATGTAAAGGGGACAGTCGGATTAGAGACGCCGCACGAATTAAATTTAAGAATTGAAAGTGAAAAAATTCGTATAGAAAATATTTTGAAAATGGCAGGTATGTCATATCCTGTTACCGGATGGGTTGAAAATACGGTGAATGTCACCGGAACATCCGAGAAGCCATCCGTGTCGGGGGACTTTCTTGCATGGGACGGATCTGTTGCAGGGCAATTATTCCAAAGCGTATCAGGGAAATATTCCTATGATGATGGAAAGATAACCATTCAGGACGGGTTAGCCTATATTTATGATGGGACGGCTTTGATTAATGGCAGTATTATCGGCGATACGCTGAATATGGATGTCACGCTGACAGATATAGATGTAGGTGAGCTTTTGCCTGATAAGGGATTCAACGGGAAAGCCACATTGAAAGGTCATGTTTCCGGAACGACTGATAATCCCGCATTTACAGGAATGGCACAGAGCCGTGAAATTCAAATCGGTAAAGGTCGTCTTGGCAGTCTTTCTGCGGGGATTCAATATGAGAATCATATACTGTCCGTGTCTGATGGGGATTTCCATCAAGGAGGAGGGGATTTTAACTGGAAAGGCCTATATAATGAAGAGTCAGGAATTATAGCGGGCGATTTGGAATTTCATGATTGGGATATATCAGAGGTCGTCCGGTTTTTGGGGTTACCGATTTCTAATATTAGCGGAACTGTAAATGGCGGGATGTCTCTTAGCGGCACAATGGAGGACCCAAATATTACATTTCGTGCGAAAGTGAATGGGGGGCAGTTGGCAAATGCTGTTCTGGGAGAAGGCGATATAGATTTCTCTTATATAAACCATGCACTTTCTATACGAAAATTGTATATTCCTGTAGGAGAGGGTATTTTAGCTGCTCAGGGCGGGATGTCAAGTAATGGTGATTTTGATATTCAGGCGGCCGCCAGCAATATGGACATTTCTTGGATACCCCGGGTGACAGGGAAAGAAAATATAACTTTAGATGGAAAAATGACTGCAGCAGTCGATTTAAAGGGCACAAAAGAAAATCCGCAAATTGACTTTTCTGTAGGTGTTGATCATCCGGTTTATAATGGCTATGCTTTTGATGATATTTCATTTATGGGGAATACGGAAGGGGATGTAATCTATATTTCACAGGCTCTTGCAAGGAGAAATCCATATAAAGCAAGCATGAAAGGATCCATACCTGTTAATGTGCTTACGCGTGTTTCTTCCGCCAATGCGGCGCCATTGGATTTAGATATCAATCTTGATCATGCAGATATGAATGCGCTGGCACTGTTCTTTAATCCGGTAACTTCAGCAGAGGGCCCGATCAAAGGATATGTGAAGGTATCAGGGGCTTGGGATGATCCGGAACTCAGGGGGTATGTTTCCGTAAAGAATGGACGGATAGAATTGCTTACTTTACACGATCCTATCTTTCCTTTAAATATGGATGTGAAATTTGATGGAAAGAGCGCAACTGTGGAGGGGAATGCCATTTTTGGGACGGGGAAATCCTCAGTAAAAGGCGGATTGGAATGGGATCGTGGTGCTATTATTGCATATAATGGAGAAGCGCATCTCCATGCGCCCGATATACATTCTGATTACTATAAAGGCTCTTTAGATGCTGATTTTGGCCTTGGTGAAGTGATGGACGTACCGGGGATTGAAGGTAATATTCACATTCATGATGCGCTTGTTGAATTTCCGCTTACATTGCTCTCAGATTCAGGCAGTTCATCCATACCGGCCTTGATAAAGCTGGATGTCCTTGTCGGGGATAATGTCAGGGCAAAAAGCAGCTCTCTTTATGATTTGCGACTGACAGGAAATATAGAAGCAGAAGGTCCTGTCAGTGCACCTGCTGTCATAGGGAAGGTCAATGTAGAAAAAGGTACCGTTAAAGTCAATATGACGGAATTTAATATTTCTTCGGGATATGCGGCTTGGAATGGAGAGCAGGGAAATATCCTTCCCGCAATCCATATGAAAGGAACAACAAAAGTAGGAAGTTACAATATTACAGCGGAAATGGATGGAATTCCCGGTAATCTGAAAACAGAGTTTCACAGTGAACCATATCTGAACGATTCCCAAATTCTCATGCTTCTGACATTACATGCTAATCCGGAAGGCGATAATACCGAAGCTATAAAAGGTGCACTTTTCAATGCGGGTTTGACAATGGTTTTGGGAAACAGTGTGCAGGATTTCTTTAAAGAAACCATTGGGCTTGATATGATCAGTATTACATCAAGCCTGACTGATTATTATGACAGCAGAACAGTAAATAATGACAACTATTACTATATTAAAATAGGGAAATACTTGTTCAATAATTTTATGCTCACTGCGACGACCGGTGTTAATAATAATCAAACAAGTATCGGATTTCATTATGATTTAAATTCGCACATAGGTATTTCTTCATGGTATAATAACGAACATGATAGTTATATCGGTACGGATTGGAAGTTTAAATTTTAGGAGAGTCTAATGTTATCAGAGTACATAAATTCCCTCCCTAAAGAAGGGAAGCTGTCCCGTGAAGAAGAAGCACGGCTCTGGGATGCCTATAAGAATGAAGGGGAACTGGAGGCACGTCAGAAACTGATAGAGCATTACCAGCTTCTTGTGTTCAAAGAGGCGACAAAGTATCCTGTGCAGGAAACCGTGCTTTTGGATTTGATCCAGGAAGGGACAGTCGGGCTTATGGAAGCCGCTGAAAAATTTGATATTGAGCAGGGCGTTGCATTTTCTTTATATGCCATTCATCGCATAAGAGGAAGAATGCTGGACTTCTTACGGAAAGGCCAGAATGATATTCTTATGGGGGAAGAACAGGAAGAAAAACTTTTTACACTGCAGGTTGCACCCGATACGGCTTTTGAAATTACTGATAGAAATTCTTTGCATTCTGCTGTTTCGATGGCAGTCAGTCGATTACCAATGAAAGAACAGGATGTTATCCGAAGTGTGTATCTGAAGGAAAAAACGGTAGCTGAAACTGCCAATGAGATGGACGTAAGTACGGCTTATGTGTATCGCCTTGAAAAACGCGGAATCCACCGCCTTCGCGGTATGCTTTCTAAGCTAATGCATGAACGTAAATAGTGAAAATCGATACAATATGATTTCATGCTGAAAAATTCAGAAAACGGAAGAAATTGATAGAGGAATGGCGTATTTAGGCAATAATTGATGTTTATAACCACATATAAAAACCGGATTATATTTATATAAGGGGGAAAATATATGCCTGGCGATAAACTGAAACGGGTAAAATCTGTAAAAAAATGGCTCGATAAAGCGGAAAATTCTTATTTGAATAATAAAGATATTTCCGGTGAGTTAAATTTAATGATGGCGCAGGCGGAAATGCAGCGGCTGAAAGAAACACATCCTCATGAAAAAGCAAAGAGGTGGGGAATCCGACTTTCCGCCATGGCAGCCGCGGCAGTCCTATTTATTGGATTTAGCAATCTGTTTTCTGCAAATGCGGATAAATCCCCTGTGATATCCCGGGAAACAACTGTTTCAAAAGAAGAAGTGCCGAAAGTGCCGGAAGATAAAAATCTGGTGCTTTCAGAAACGGTACAGCCGACCGTGGCGGCAACTGAATCATCTAATACGGATCCGATACCGACGAAAAGTATACAGACGGAAGCGCCTGCGCCCGTACTTCCCGTTATGTCGCAAAGTGAGATTCAAAGCGTAGTTGGCGAAGCAGGACGTGCTTTAAGGGGGCAGTCCTGATATAATATAAATCTAAGCAAGAAATAATTTAGGAGGATATTTATGATTACTTCAAGACGGAGAAAGACTTTGCTCGTATCTGCAGTACTGATTTCTATTTCGG
>ERZ780046.840-NODE-840-length-11830-cov-3.859108_pt1 | contig 11830 bp, 9 predicted proteins | sample MGYA00511848_ERZ780046 | MGnify/ENA primary metagenome ERZ780046 (study PRJEB29588, sample SAMEA2147983) | human gut metagenome | biome: human gut; feature: human-associated habitat; material: faeces | place: Denmark | collected 2008/2010 ...
GAAGGAGTGTCACACTACCGTCTGCCCGAAGAAGTTGCCGGTTCGGAATTCATTGTCCGCTACCGCTTCTCACCGAGAGGCAGCCTCGATGTGAACTGTACTTTCATTCCTGCCAACGACACTTTACCTTTGATGCCCCGCATGGGTGTGAGCATCACCCTGAACAAGCAATACGACCAAATGGCATGGCTAGGTCGAGGTCCGCACGAGAACTATTGCGACCGCAACGGTTCTTCCTTCGTGGGTCTGTACAAAGGTAGCGTAGCCGAACAGTACTTCGCCTACGACCGTCCACAAGAAAACGGCAACAAGACCGATGTACGTTGGATGAGCCTCACCGATTTGAAAGGCAATGGCCTGATGGTTATCGGTGCACCCACAATCAGCGGCAGTGCCTACCTCTTCCCGACAGAAGATCTGGATGAACCCGGCACACGCAAGTCACAACGCCATATCTCAGACATCCAACCCAAAGATATGGTGACTTGGAACATAGACTTCAAGCAGATGGGTGTGGGTGGAGATACCAGTTGGGGAGCCTACCCGCATCAACCATACCTGATTCCTGCCCGTAAGATGGAATTCTCATTCCGCTTATGCCCTGCACAAGAAAAAGGAGTGAAAGAGAACCAAAGATATTTGGAAATGAAGTAATTTTGCAATTGTCAAACCTCAGAAGCGCCTTCCCCTCTTTAAACAGGAGGCGCTTTTGAGGGTAAGACAGCTTTCCATCTATTCACAAAACCATACAGACAATGTTTACAATCATCGGACTAATGCTCACAGGAATGCTGCTGGGCTACCTCTTACGGAAACGGGACTTAAAGAAGATTCATCCAATCATCACCCTGCTTATCTGGCTGCTACTGTTTATCCTCGGTATTGAGGTAGGAAGTAACGAAGAGATTATCAGAGGACTCCATACCATCGGATATGAAGCCGTTGTCCTCACCCTGGGAGGGACCTTGGGAAGTGTTATCGCTGCTTGGGCACTCTGGAGAGCCTTGTATAAAAGGAAAGGAGGCAGGGCATGAAAGGAAGTCTTATCATTGTGGGCTTTTTTGTATTGGGTACGATTTGTGGTGTGTGCCATCTGCTGCCTTTTGATATTGCAGAAACCAATATCAGCTACTACGCGCTTTGCGCGCTGATGTTCAGTGTAGGGTTGAGCGTAGGCAACGACCCGCAGACCCTGAAGAACTTCCGTTCACTCAATCCGCGACTGGTATTCCTGCCCATCATGACGATACTGGGAACACTGGCAGGTTCGGCAGCCGTCAGTCTGATTCTGACACACCGTTCTATAACGGACTGTCTGGCCGTAGGCTCGGGATTCGGCTATTACTCGCTCTCCAGCATCTTCATTACCGAATACAAGGGAGCCGAGCTGGGCACCATCGCCCTGCTTGCCAATATCAGCCGGGAGATTCTGACACTGCTAGCCGCCCCGTTGCTGGTACGATGGTTCGGAAACCTTGCCCCCATCTCTGCCGGAGGAGCCACGACGATGGACACCACACTACCCATCATCACACGGACAGCCGGACAGCAGTTTGTAGTGGTTTCCATCTTCCACGGGTTTGTGGTCGATTTCAGCGTTCCGTTCCTGGTGACATTGTTCTGCTCGATATAGGGCTTTTACCCTCTTTTGACAGACACCGGTCTCTGACAAGAGCCATTTTTATATCACTAAATCCTATTAATAATGAAAACCAAACTTTATACCTTTCTCCTTTCTTCGCTGCTTTGCACCGGTGCCCTGGCCGACAACGAGCCGTGGCAGAACCCGCAAGTCAACGAAATGAACAGAGAACCGATGCACGCCCACTTCACCCCGTTTACGAATGAAGCCAACGCATTGAAACAACGTGCCTTGCCCGCCGACGTACGGTTCGACGTTAATCCTGCAACGGAACGCCGTATCACTCTGGACGGCACCTGGAAATTTCTTTTTTCAAAGAACAATGACCTCTGCCCCAAAGACTTTCACAAGCCCGGATTCAGTACCCGCAAGTGGAGTAAAATTGAAGTTCCGGGAAGCTGGGAACTGCAAGGCTTCGATGCACCTATCTATACAGATACCCGTTATCCGTTCCCCCCCAATCCGCCCTACGTGCCTACCGACTACAACCCCGTAGGTGCTTATATCCGCGAGTTCACCGTCCCGGCAGGTTGGGAAGGCATGGACGTTTTCCTCGATTTCGAAGGAGTGGAGTCTGCCTACTATGTATGGGTAAACGGCGAATTGGCGGGTTATGCCGAGGACAGCCGCCTGCCGTCGCACTTCAACATCACCAAGCTGCTGAAGAAGGGCAACAACAGACTGGCTGTAAAAGTATTCCGTTATAGCGACGGTTCCTACCTGGAAGGCCAGGACTACTGGAAATACAGCGGCATCGAACGGAGTGTTTATCTCTACGCCCGCCCCCAGAGCCGCGTCAAGGACTTCCGGATGACAGCGGAACTGATAAACAACTACAAGGATGGCGAACTAAAGCTGGATGTATTCCTCCATCGGCCTAAAGCCGGAGAAACGGTGGAAGTGAAGGTAATGGACAGGGATAAGGTTATCTATGACCGGAAGAAGTCCATAGCCTCTGCCACGGACACCTTGTTTACCCAGCAGCAAGTCTTCCCGAATGCACGCACCTGGAGTGCCGAAACACCGAACACCTACACGCTGGTAGTCAGCACCTTTGACGCACAAGGGAAACCTCTGGAATCCTTTACACACCTTTTCGGCTTCCGTACCGTGGAAATGATGAACGGCATGCAGATGATTAACGGCCAGGCCGTCCTCTTCAAGGGGGTGAACCGTCACGAGCACGACCCGCACAAGGGACGTACCATCACCGTGGGGTCCATGATACACGACATCCAGCTGATGAAGCAGTTCAACCTGAACGGTGTACGCAACTGCCACTACCCGAACAACTATGCGTGGTACGAGCTTTGCACGGAATTCGGACTCTATATGGTAGACGAAGCCAACATCGAGAGCCATGGCATGATGTTCCACAAAGATGAGACCCTTGCCAACTATCCCGACTGGGAGGTGTCTTTCATGCAGCGGATGAGCCGTATGATTGCACGCGACCGCAACTACTCCGCCATCGTGACTTGGTCTATGGGCAACGAGTCGGGCTACGGCAAGCACTTCGAAACTCTGTATGACTATACCAAGAAGATAGACCCCACCCGTCCCGTACAATATGAAGGGGGTGGCTACAACTCCAAGAGCGACATCTATTGCCCCATGTACGCACGCATCTGGAGGTTGCGCCAACACGTGAACCAGCGTGATGCCCGCCCCATGATTCTCTGCGAATATGCCCATGCCATGGGTAACAGTGTAGGTAACTTCCAGGACTACTGGGACTTGATTTACAAGTACGACCAGCTGCAAGGCGGTTTCATTTGGGACTGGGTGGACCAGACGTTTGCCATCAAGGACGAGAACCAGCGCGACATCTGGGCTTTTGGCGGCGACATGGGATTTGTAGGTGTCGTCAACGACTCCAACTTCTGTGCCAACGGCCTGGTTGCTGCCGACCGCACCCCGCACCCGCACATTTACGAAGTGAAGAAGGTATTGCAATACATCCACTTCGAACCGCTTGCCTTCACCCCGAACAAGATAAAGGTCACCAACTGGCACGATTTCATCGGATTGGAAGGATATACCCTCCGCTGGGCAGTGGAATGCGACGGCAAGACCGTTCAGAACGGTGAGATGGATTTCCCCAAGATTGCTCCCAGAAACTCTGCCAACATAGAATTGCCACTGAAAGCGCTGCCTGCCGACGGCAAGGAGTATTTCCTCACACTGCGTGCATTCACCAAGCACGAAGCGCCATTAGTACCGAAAGGACACGAGGTTGCCATCGAACAATGGGAATTGCCTTCTGCACCGTCAGCCAAAACCGTTCAGCCGGTGGAAGGAACGCTGACCGTAGACCGCAACAACGAAACACTGACCGTGAAAGGCAACAACTTCCAGGTAGCTTTCTCTACCCGAAACGGTGAAATGACAGAGTTGAACTACACCGGAAAGAATCTGATTAAAGAAGGGCTACAACCCAACTTCTGGCGCCCGTTGACCGATAATGATATTCCAAATGGGCACCTGATACGCTGCGGCACCTGGAGAAACGCCGGACGCGATGCCAAACTGCAGAACATCGAAGTTGCAGAAGCCGGACAAACGGCTACTGTCACTGCGACCTACCGCATGGAAGAACAAGATGCTGATTTGCAGACTCTCTACAAAATCACTCCCGACGGCAAGGTTCAGGTAACCATGCACTTCACCCCCGGCAAGAAGCCATTGAGCGAGATGCCTCGTCTGGGCATGCGCATGATACTCCCTGCCGAATATGAAATGATGACCTGGCTGGGCCGTGGTCCGCAAGAGACGTATGCCGACCGCAAGACGGGAGCATTGATAGGTCTCTACAACGCAACAGTCTGGGAACAGTTCCATCCGTATGTACGAGCCCAAGAGACGGCCAATCATTGTGACGTACGCTGGGTGGCCCTACGTAATGCTGCCGGTGAAGGTATGCTGGTAGTGGGCGAAGAACCGTTGAGCGTAAGCGCTTGGAACTTCCCGATGGAAGACATTGAATACCGTCCCTCGCAGATGGAGCGCCGCCACGGTGGAAGCATCCAGAAAAAAGATATGGTATGGCTCAACATCGACCACAAGCAGATGGGCGTAGGCGGTGACAATACCTGGGGAGCACAAGTTCATCCCGAGTACACCATCACTCCGCACGAATGGAAATACAGCTTCACGCTCGCCCCTCTCGCACCGGAGGATGATGCAGCGGAACAAGCGCACAAATAACCGTTAAATACCTCATTCATATGAAATACAAATTTATACGCATACTCTGCTTCACATTGTTGGCCGCAGGCATCGCAGCCTGCACCCCCGGCATGAAAAGCACTACGGAGAAACGGTATGCCTTCGCCGACATACTGGACATCTCCTACACTCCCGACACCCTGCACCGCTGCTATGGTTGGTTCACCGACGCCGGCTCGTGGATGGGCTTCACGCTGCCCGAACGGCAACAATGGGTCAACGGCTTCTGCGGCCCCTTCAGCCTCGATATGTTCCGCCGCCAGTGGATGGCACAGTCAGCCGCCGTCGTAAGCTTTGCCAAAGATACACAAGAGATTTTTGTTCCGGATTCCACTTGCTATTACCCCGGCGAGCTCTATATGTCGGCACATTCCACCCACGGGAGCATCACGCAACGGCTCAACTTCACAAGTGCCTCGACCGCCTTGCTGCGCATCGAAGCCGACACGGCTGAAGACCTGCTGCTCTCCGGTAGCCAATGGGGCAAAGACATCACCGTCAGCGTAGAACAGAACTCCGTCATCGCCCGTCATCCCAGTGGCGAAACCGTAACCGTGACCTTCACTCCTAATGTAGAGCTGGCCAAGACCGACAATAACTATACAGCCCTCGTCCGCTCTCCGCGCTACCCCGTCAACGTAGCCATCTCTTTCTTCACTTCCGAAAAAGAGATGACTGCCAACCTGCAAAACCTGCCGAGCCTGCTCAACAATCCCGCCCCCGCCCTGCAAGCCAATGCCGAACGTTGGGAAGGTTACCTCACCAAGATACTGCGCAAGGACATGAAGCCCGAATATGACCGTATCGCCGTGAAAGCCGTCACCACGCTCATCTCCAATTGGCGGACACACCGCGGTGGATTGCTTCACGAAGGTATCATCCCGAGCCATGCCGTAGGCTATTTCGTCGGCTTTTGGGCATGGGATAGCTGGCGCTTCAGTGCCGGAACCGCCAAATTCGACCCCGAACTGGCCAAGAACAACATCCGAGCCATGTTCGACTACCAGCAACCGGACGGCATGATTATCGACTGTATCTACACCGACCCCTCCGAGAACAATGCCCGTGACAGCAAGCCTCCCTTGGTATGCTGGGCTGTCGATGAAATATTTACCCATACGGGTGACACCGCCTTCGTTGCCGAGATGTATCCGCAACTGCTCTCCTATTATAGATGGTGGTACGAGAAGCGCGACCACAACCGCAATGGCATGTGCGAGTACGGTGCTACCGACGGAACACTGGAAGCTGCCGCCTGGGAAAGCGGCATGGACAACGCCATCCGTTTTGACGGCGCCGTGATGCTGAAAAACGAAGGCTACGAGGATGCCTGGAGTATGGATCAGGAGAGTGTGGACTTGAACGCTTATCTGGCACTGGAATGCAAACTGCTGAAGAAATTCTCCAGCCTGCTGAAGATACCTTTCGACGCACCGGACTACAGTAGTCAGGTAGCCGACTATTTCTTTGACAAGAACATCAACTTCTTCTGCGATCGCCGCCTGAAGGACGGTTCATTCATCGAAGAGCCGGGCTGCGAAGCCTACACTCCGTTGTGGACCCGGATTGCCACACAAGCGCAAGTGGACAGCATGCTGCCCATGCTTCAAGATACGGCAAAGTTCTCCACGTATATCCCCTTCCCGACCATTGCCGCCGACAATCCCAAATACAATCCGCGCGGCTACTGGCGTGGCCCCATCTGGCTGGACCAGACCTACTTTGCCATCCGTGGACTGCGCAACTACGGCTACAACCAGCTGGCAGATGAATATACGCTGCAAGTCTTCGACCGCCTGAGTGGGCTGAAAGAGGGTGCTCCCATCCACGAGAACTACGGAACCCATACCGGCGAACGCCTGAAAGCTCCCCATTTCAGCTGGAGCTCCTCACATCTGTTGATGATGTACGACGATTACGGTAAGTAAACCGGGATTCCATATATGTCATAACTCACCACAGATTACACAGATTCACACAGATAAATATGTCAGATATCAATAAACTAAAAAAATCTGCGTGAATCTGTGTAATCTGTGGTGAGTTATGACACTTTCATGAAGAACAAAAGCGATATGATTATTATCGGTAAACCTGCACCGGAAGCTCTCCACGCAAAGCTCCCAGCGCATTCATTACCAATGCTTCCAATTCGTCTTCTCCGGGATAGACGTGGACGGGAGCAAGGAAAGACACGCGCTCCTGCAACCGCGAAGTGATGTACTCGGAATGTGCCATACCTCCCGTAAGCAGAATGGCGTCCACCTTGCCATAAAGCACAACAGCAGCACCGCCTATCTCCTTGGCAATGCGGTAAATCATGGCATCAAGCACCAAAGCGGCATGGGTGTCTCCCTCAGCGATGCGCCTCTCTATGGCGGGAATGTCGGTAGTACCCAAATGGGCGGCAAGTCCCGCCTTGCCGGAAATACGTTTCTTCAGTTCTTCGGCCGTGGTACGCCCCGAGTGACCAAGGTCTATCAGCTGCCCGGCGGGCAGGGTACCTGCACGTTCGGGCGAAAAAGGACCGAAACCGTCGAGGGCATTGGGCACGTCCACCGCACGGCCGTGGCGGTGGACTCCTACGGAAACGCCTCCACCCAAGTGACAGACAATCAGATTGAGGTCTTCGTAATGCACGGGAGCTTCGGGCTGCAGGGCACTACGCTCGGCAGCATAGCGCCGGGCGATGGCTCGCTGGTTCAAGGCGTGCCAGATGGTGATGCTGGGCATCAGAGGCGAACCGGTGAGGCGGGCCACATCGTCCAGTTCGTCCGCCACGCCGGGATCGGCTATGAAAGAGGGGCAGCCGGGCAGCATGGCGGCAAGTTCGTGGGCTATCAGACAACCTAAGTTGCAGGCGTGGGTACGCATGGCGTGGAGCATATCGTCCAACATGGCATCGTTCACGGCATACACACCGCCAGGAATGGGTTTCAACAATCCCCCACGGCCGACGATGGCATCGAACTTAAAGGGAATGTCATTGGCCTCCAGCGCTTCCAGCACCAAGTGCTTGCGGAATTCGAACTGGTCGATGATGCGGGGAAATTGGGAAAGCTCCTCCACCGAATGCCGGATGTTGAGTACCAGACGGGGAGTTTCATCCTCATAGACAGCAATTTTTGTCGAGGTGGAACCGGGATTTACTGCCAGTATTTTCATTGATTACGATTTACAAATTACGAACTACAAATTACTAATTACAATCAAGGTTCTTTCACCCCGCTGGTCAGGCAAGCCATGGCAATGCTGTAATATTTGGACAAACCGGAATCGCTACGCGACGGTAATACCACCGGACATGAGGGTCCTTGCAGCAACCCGGCCATATCGGCATGAGAAAACAGAGATACAGCCTTATAAAAAGCATTGCCCGATTCGATGTTTGGGAATATCAACACATCCGCCTCCCCGTCAATCGGTGATACAATGCCTTTGATGTTGCCGCTCGTCTTCTCACAAGAGGTCTTCACATCCAGCGGGCCGTCGATGATGACATTGCCGAACTCTCCGGCTTCCGCCAGTTCCACAATATTCACATAGTCCAATGAATGGGGGAATTTGGCGCTGACCTTCTCTGTGCAATGAATCAGCGCGATACGTGGCTGCTCTATCCCGAAATGGCGGCAAGTATGGATGGCATACCAAATCATTTCAATGCGCTGTTGCAGCGTCGGGCGGGGAATGACCGCAGCATCGGAGAAAAAGAGCAGTTTATCGTAAGTAGGTATCTGCATCACGGCCAGATGGGTCAGAATCTTTCCTTTAGGCAACAAACCATGTTCCTTGTCCAGAATGGCACGTAGCAAATTGTCGGTATTGATGATGCCTTTCATCAGGATGTCCGCTCCACCCTCGCGTACGATACGCACCGCCTCACGTGCAGCCTCATCGGAATCTTCTATATGCAAGGTACTGACATATTGAGGATATTTCTTCAAGGTGGGATATTTTTCCAATATGGCAGAATCGCCAATCATCAGAAATTCCGCAATCCCCTCCTCCAAGGCACGGGATATGGCATATTCTGTATTAGGGTCATTGGCACAGACTACCGCAATACGTTTCCTCTTATTCAAGGTTTTCAGGTGGGCTGTTAACTGGGCAAAGTTCCGTATCGGTTCCATAACGTTAGATTTTTAGCAAATATCTAAAAAAATGTCGAGAAATACGGCATTTGCCCCATTGAAATTTTATATGTTTAATATCATTTTGATATGTTCACCACAGATTACACAGATTGACACGGATTTGAACAGAATTTGAGTTACTCTGTTGATTATATATCATATATAACCTCCCTCTCTTCTGTTAAAAATCCGTGTTAATCTGTGATATCTGTGGTGAATTGTGTACTTTTGCCCAAAATAGATTGATAATATAATATGGGTAGTCTTATTTTCCCTCCGTATCTGCAGGAAGGTGATCGTGTCATTGTTCTCTCCCCTTCCAGCAAGATTGACAAATCTTTCCTGAAAGGCGCCTACAAACGTTTGAAGTCCTGGGGGCTGGAAGTCGTATTCGCAAAGCACGCGGGGAGTTCCAACGGAACGTATGCAGGAAATATCCGGCAACGCCTCGAGGACCTGCAGGAAGCCATGGACGATGAAGAAGCCAAAGTCATATTCTGTAGTCGGGGCGGTTACGGAGCCGTGCATCTGATAGGCAAACTGGATTTTACCAAGTTCAGGCAGCATCCCAAATGGCTCATCGGATTCAGTGACATCACCGCCCTCCATAATCTGTTCCAGCAGAATGGCTTCGCGTCGTTGCACGCCCCCATGGCGCGCCATCTCACAGTAGAACCGGAAGACGACTTCTGCACACAAGCACTGAAGGATATACTATTCGGGCAGGCATTGGGAGGAACCGAAGCATTCAGTTATGTCTGCCCGGGGCACAAACTAAATCATAAGGGAGAGGGAAAAGGCGTGTTGCGCGGCGGCAATTTGTCTGTGTTCTACGGGCTGCGTGGTACTCCTTACGATATTCCCGCCGAAGGCACCATCCTCTTCATCGAAGATGTGGGAGAACGCCCGCATGCGGTGGAACGCATGATGTACAATCTCAAACTGGGCGGTGTCCTCGACAAGCTTTCCGGCCTCATCATCGGACAATTCACCGAATACGAGGAGAACAAGTCCTTGGGAAAAGACCTATATGGCGCATTGGCTGATTTGGTGAAGGAATACGATTATCCGATATGTTTCGATTTTCCCGTCGGACATGTCAGCATGAATGTACCGCTGATAAACGGTGCTGCGGTAACATTGGAAGTTGGAAAGAAAGAAGTGAAACTAAGTTTTAATACAGAAAGAGAATGAAACGGAATTATACATTCATCCCGTTGCTGCTGTTGCTGATTGTAGCGATAGTGGCATGCAGCAACAACAGCAGCAAGTCTGCAGCCGATAATGACAGTGAGGGCGATGCGACCAAAGCGACTGTCCAAGTGCCCCAGTTCAGTGCAGACAGTGCATACCAATACATACAGACCCAAGCGGATTTTGGTCCGCGCGTGCCCAACACCGCCGCCCACAAAGCCTGCGGAGAATTCCTTGCCAAGAAGCTGGAGGAATTCGGCGCCAAGGTATACAACCAGCATGCCGACCTGGTGGCTTACGACAACACCATCCTGAAAGCGCGCAATGTTATCGGCGCCTATAATCCGGAAAGTAAAAGGCGTGTACTGCTCTGTGCCCATTGGGACAGCCGTCCTTATGCCGACCAGGATGCCGACAAGACGAAGCATCACAGCCCCATCCTGGGTGTGAACGATGGAGCCAGCGGTGTAGGCGTATTGCTCGAAGTGGCCCGCCAACTGCAACAGCAGGCTCCAGCCATCGGCATCGACATCATCTTCTTTGACGCTGAAGACTATGGCATCCCCTACTTCTATCAAGGTGCATACAAGAACGACACTTGGTGCCTGGGCTCGCAATATTGGGGACGAGTACCCCATGTAGACGGCTATAATGCCCGCTACGGCATCCTGCTCGACATGGTGGGCGGAAAGAACGCCACCTTCTACAAGGAACAGTTCTCTCAAAGAACCGCCGGTAAGTACGTGAACAAGATATGGAACACAGCCCACCGCCTGGGCTTCGGCAACTTCTTCCCCAAAGAAAAAGGCACCGAAGTGACGGACGACCATATGTATGTATACAACCTGCGGCAGATTCCCTGCGTGGACATCATCAACTATGACCCGAACTGCGACACCGGCTTCGGTGACTTCTGGCACACGATAGACGACACCATGGACATCATCGATAAGGGCACTCTCAACGCCGTGGGACAGACCTTGCTGGAAGTCATCTACAATGAGAAATAGACCATCAAATAGTAAATCGTAAATAGTAAAATAGTAAATCCCATGATAAGTATCAACGAAGTACAAGATGAAGTAATTGCCGAATTCAATGATTTCGACGATTGGATGGACCGGTACCAACTTCTTATTGATTTAGGAAACGAGCAGGAACCGCTCGACGAAAAATACAAGACGGAACAAAACCTGATTGAAGGTTGCCAGAGCCGCGTATGGCTGCAGGCAGACGAAGTGGACGGAAAAATTATTTTCCAGGCCGAAAGCGACGCACTGATTGTGAAAGGAATCATTTCACTGCTTATCAAAGTACTCTCCGGGCACACACCGGATGAGATACTGAACGCCGACCTCTATTTCATTGATAAAATAGGACTGAAGGAACACTTGTCGCCCACCCGTAGCAACGGACTGCTGTCTATGGTAAAGCAGATGCGAATGTATGCGCTGGCCTTCAAAGCGAAAGACATCTAAAGGTTACGACCGACAATATATAAGCTAATAATCAGCAGATTATATTTACCGGATGTTTACCCTATAATGTAAAAGCCGTTACTCCAGAATGTAACGGTTTTTATGTCTTATCCTGATATAGGTAGACACATTTACAAACTAATAAATGTGTTACT
>ERZ780046.856-NODE-856-length-11695-cov-3.831100_pt1 | contig 11695 bp, 10 predicted proteins | sample MGYA00511848_ERZ780046 | MGnify/ENA primary metagenome ERZ780046 (study PRJEB29588, sample SAMEA2147983) | human gut metagenome | biome: human gut; feature: human-associated habitat; material: faeces | place: Denmark | collected 2008/2010 ...
GTATGCATAAAGGGAAATTAACAAATGTTAATCCCCCAAGAATTACAACTGAGCCAGCATCAGTGAAAATTTCATAGGTACAACCATCAGTATCCCTGTCCTGTCTACATACTTCCAATAAGTCCATCAATAAAAAGCAAGTAATGCCCGTCCTTATAGAGCAAATACATAGCTTGATGGAAAGCAGGTTGCGATTGCTTAACCACGGACGTGGTTAAGCCTGCCCACCCGGGTGGTTAGAGTTAGTCACAGGGGTGGTTAACGTTAGCCACGACCGTGGTTAAGAGAAAATTCACTTTCATCAATAAAGGAAGAAACAAAAGTATTGTCCGGCGGAATACTTCACGGTCAACCGAAGCTTAAATGATTATCTATGACATCAAGTAGAAGAAAAAACGGAGAAATACCACATTTCACAAACAAACTGTTTCTAAGTTGGATTGCATCAGACCCTATCGCTTGGTAAGAGCACAACTTTGTCATTACAAATGAGAACTCGACAAAGTGAGGACTTGTACTTCTATGAAATGGCGTACCTCTAAACAGAAAAAAATGGAAGTGGCATGGTATCAGATAGAGAAAGAACTCACTGTAATAGATGATATATCTACTGAGCCATTATTAACAGTTGCGTAAGTAAGATAAAATCGGATAGTTAAAAGCGGCTTGATTGACATTCTGTTGACACAAATAAAAAAGACTCCTAACAAACTGCTGAATAACAATCTATTAGGAATCTTTATTGTGGACCAGCCTGGGCTTGAACCAGGGACCTCCAGATTATGAGTCTGTTGCTCTAACCAACTGAGCTACAAGTCCGAGCTATGAGAATTTCTTCTTAGCAGGTGCAAAAGTAGAACATTTCTTTGAGATTTGCAAAGAATCACACCCAAAATTTGATAAAAAGATTTAATTCACTTATTCGTAAGGATTTAAATTGTATTTTTGTACTTCACTAATTAATTGATAATAGCCGTATGGCACATACAAAACAGGAAACCGCCTTTACAGGGCTGACAAATAAAGAAGTTCTTGAAAGCAGGGAGAAATTCGGGATGAATCTCCTGACACCCCCTAAACGTCCTTCTATGTGGAAACTTTATCTCGAAAAGTTCCGCGACCCGGTGATACGCATCCTTCTCGTTGCAGCATTCTTTTCACTGGTCATAGCCATCATTGAAGATGAATATGCCGAAACTATCGGAATATTCTTCGCTATATTTCTGGCTACCGGCATCGGGTTCTATTTTGAATATGATGCAAACAAGAAATTTGATTTGTTGAACGCCGTAGGTGAAGAAACGCCCGTCACGGTCATGCGTAACGGCAAAATACAAGAGATTCCGCGCAAAGACATCGTTGTGGGAGACATCGTCATATTAAATACCGGCGAAGAGGTGCCGGCAGACGGCATCTTGTTGGAAGCTATTTCCATGCAGATTAATGAATCCAACCTGACCGGAGAATTAATGGTGAACAAAACGGTCAACGAAGAATTATTTGATGATGAGGCCACATATCCCAGCAACACCGTCATGCGTGGAACAACAGTAGTGGACGGTCACGGCATGATGCGCGTAGAGCACGTAGGCGATGCGACAGAAATCGGCAAAGTGGCTCGCCAGGCAACAGAGCAGAGCCAAGAACAGACTCCATTGAATATTCAATTAACAAAGCTGGCCGATTTCATCGGTAAAATCGGCTTTACCATTGCCACACTGACCTTTATTATCTTCACGGCCAAAGACCTTTATGGATATTTGAGCATGAACGAGATAACAGGCTGGCAGCAATGGGTGCATATCGCCCGTATTGTTTTAAAATATTTCATGATGGCCGTTACCCTGATAGTGGTCGCCGTTCCCGAAGGTTTACCGATGAGTGTTACTCTCAGCCTTGCACTGAATATGCGCCGCATGCTGAAAACGAACAACCTTGTCCGAAAAATGCATGCTTGCGAAACAATGGGAGCCATCACCGTCATCTGTACAGACAAGACCGGCACACTGACACAGAATCTGATGCAAGTGCATGAAGCAAAGCTCGACACCTCCAAAGCAGACTTGATAGCTGAAGGCATCAGTGCCAATTCCACGGCTTTCTTGGAAGAAGCAGAGGCCGGAAAGAAACCTTCCGGTGTAGGAAACCCGACCGAAATCGCTTTATTGTTGTGGCTTAACGAGCAGGGAAAGAATTACATGGAGCTGCGTGAAAGAGCGACTGTTGTCAACCAGCTCACATTCTCCACCGAACGTAAATATATGGCTACGTTGGTCGACTCTCCCATCCAGCAAAAAAGAGTGCTATATATAAAAGGTGCGCCCGAAATTATAATGGGTAAATGCAATCTGAGCCCTGATGCCATTGCACAATATAATGCCGACCTGCTTGCCTATCAAAACAAGGCCATGCGTACTTTGGGACTGGCTTATAAATATATCCCCGAAGGCGTCGGAGAGGATTGTTCTGAATTAGTGAATGAAGGCGGAATGACTTTCCTCGGTATTTTTGCCATCAGTGACCCCATTCGTCCCGATGTACCCGAAGCTGTCGGCAAATGTCAGTCAGCCGGTATCGGTGTGAAGATTGTAACCGGTGATACTCCGGGAACTGCTACCGAAATTGCCCGCCAAATCGGATTATGGAAACCCGAAGACTCGGAACGCAACCGAATCACAGGGGTGGAATTTGCTGCTTTAAGCGACGAAGAAGCACTCGACCGTGTACTCGACCTGAAAGTAATGAGCCGTGCGCGCCCGATGGACAAACAACGCCTGGTGCAGCTGCTCCAGCAAAAAGGTGCGGTAGTTGCTGTTACCGGTGATGGAACCAACGATGCCCCCGCTCTCAATCACGCACAAGTGGGACTTTCGATGGGAACAGGAACTTCTGTCGCAAAAGAAGCCAGCGATATTACACTGCTGGATGACTCTTTCCACAGTATCGCCACTGCCGTCATGTGGGGACGTTCGCTCTACAAAAACATTCAACGCTTCATTGTCTTCCAACTGACAATCAATGTAGTGGCATTGGCAAGTGTATTGCTCGGTGCCTTTCTGGGAACGGAACTTCCGCTGACTGTCACTCAAATGTTATGGGTAAACCTCATTATGGACACTTTTGCTGCCATGGCACTGGCTTCCATACCGCCCAGTCCCGATGTTATGAACGAAAAGCCGCGCAAGACCAATGACTTTATCATCACCAAGGCTATGCGCAATAATATATTAGGTGTAGGACTTGCATTTTTGGTTATACTGATGTCACTCATCGTAGGTATCAGACAACTTCCCGCCTCACAAACAGAGTGGGCTCTTACCTGCTTCTTCACTATCTTTGTAATGCTTCAGTTCTGGAATCTGTTCAACGCCAGTGTTTTCGGAACCAACCATTCTGTATTTAAAGATTCACGCCATGCACTGGGTATGCTCAGTGTAGCGGTTATCATACTGATAGGTCAGATATTCATTGTCGAATTCGGAGGAAAAGTATTCCGCACCGTACCGCTAAACCTGACCGAATGGATTATAATCATCACCGCTACCTCTTTAGTGCTGGTAGCAGGTGAAATCTACCGACTGATAAAACGGTTGCAAACAAAAAAGTCAATTAGGTAAAAGAGCATAAAGAGTTATGGACAGTAAGATTAAAAATGTTATTTTCGATTTAGGTGGAGTATTAATAAATCTGGATTTTGACAGTTGTCTGAATGCATTCCGCACAGCAGGATTCACCAACATAGAAGAGCAAGTTCGTCAAATGCAAGGTAATGGAGTATTTTCCCGATTCGAGTTGGGAGAAATCTCACCCGAAGAGTTCAGGGATGCCATCCGCAAAGAAGCCGACGAATCGTTGACCGACCGCAAGATAGATGATATGTGGAACCTGATGCTACTGAATATTCCCCGCGAAAAGTTGGATTTACTGTTAGAGCTGCGCGAACGCTACATGGTTTACCTGCTTAGCAACACCAACCAAATCCATTGGGATTATGCCGGTGAAGAAATGTTTAACTACCGAGGTTTTCGAGCTGACGATTTCTTTGAAGACACCTTTCTTTCTTTCAAAATGCATTTGGCTAAGCCCGATAAGGCTATCTATGAGAAAGTAATGAAAGAGGCAAATATTCTTCCTGAGGAAACGTTCTTTATAGATGATTCGGAAACTAACTGCCGGGCAGCAGCGGCACTTGGCATTCAAACCCACCACTACCATATCGGTGAAGATTTAAGTTTATTATTCGACTAATGGAAATTATATCAGACATAAACCATCCGGCACTTCCCCCATCGGTTGCCACCATCGGCTTTTTTGACGGGGTGCATCGCGGTCACCATTTCCTCATCGACCAAGTAAAGGAAGTGGCTGTAAAAGAAGGATTATGTTCTGCGTTAGTCACCTTTCCGGTACATCCCAGACAGGTGATACAAACCTCTTATTGCCCCCAACTCCTCTCCTCTCCTCAAGAGAAATTAAACTTATTGAAAACAACAGGTACTGATTATTGCATCCTGCTTCCGTTTACACATGAATTGTCATTGCTTTCTGCACGCAAATTCATGCAATTGCTACGCGACAAATTCAATATCCGCATACTGGTAATAGGCTACGACCACCGCTTCGGTCACAACCGAAGTGAGAGTTTTGAAGATTATTACCGTTATGGAGAAGAACTCGGTATATATATAGTACGCGCGCGCGAATATACCGACAGTGAAAATAAAATCAGTTCTTCCGTCATCCGACGGTTGCTAAAAGAAGGAGACGTAACCCATGCCTCTCAGTTCTTGGGATACAATTATTATTTAGACGGAACCGTTGTCGACGGTTATAAAGTCGGCCGTAAGATAGGCTTTCCTACCGCAAACCTAAAAGTAGATTATCCCGAAAAACTCATTCCTTCGGAAGGAGTATACGCCGTATATGTACATATAGAAGGGAAAAGATGGGCAGGGATGTTGAACATAGGGCATCGTCCTACCATGAATAATGGAAAAGACCTCAGCATCGAAGTGAACATCCTTCATTTTTCGGATAATATCTATCACAAAAAAATGTGCATTGAGTTCGTCCAATATCTGCGTCCCGAAGAAAAGTTCGATAACATTGAAAGCCTTATCTGCCAAATGCACAAGGACAGAGAAGAAGCCGCAAAGATTCTATTATAGAACTATTCCCGCCTCACAACAAAGTGTCTTTTTTACCGGCATTTCCTACCCCAAACACATAAAAACAGCATCCTCATCCTCTTTCATCCCCACAAACAACGAGAAAGGATATATTTTTATCGAATTTCGATAATTTTTTCTCGTTTTTCTTTGGTGATATAAAAATAAGATGTACATTTGCATATCGATAAACGATAAATGAATATCGAATAACAAACACAAGTAGAACATTAAAACACAAAGTAAAATGAAAAGGTCAGTATTGAAATCAGGTTTAGCAGCAGCAATTGCAACAGTAATGATGAGTTGTACAACAGCAGCGCACGCACAAACAACAGGAAACACGAAGTACATTTATTGTCAAGACGACACAAACACAACAGTGTACACACTGAATGAAGACGGCAAAACATTAACACGCAAAGTGAAATATGAGTACAAACGCAATGAAACAGGACAAGTAATTGAAAAGAAAGCGTATCGCTGGGATGCCTGTCGCGAAATCTGGAAGCCGGCTTACTTGCTTACAGTAACTCCCGGAATATCTGAAACGAAACTGAGCTACACTGAATGGAACGCCAAGAAAAGCGCCTTTAATGACAACAAACAAGAAACAATTTACCGTGAAGACTGCAACACAAACTTGCTGGCCGACACACAAAACAAAAAGTAACAAGAACTTAAAAATCCATTAAGATGAAAGCATTCAAACGTATTTTCGCCGCAGCTACCCTATTGGTAACCACCGGCCTCGCTTCCGAAGTCAATGCACAAGTGCCTTTGGAAGACTTCTTTAAGAACCCCGAAAAAGTGGGTTATCAAATCTCTCCGGACGGCAAATACTTCTCGTATATGGCACCGTATGAAAACCGCCTCAACCTGTTCGTACAGGAAATCGGTTCGGACAAGACAACCCGAATTACTTCGGAAACAGCACGTAACCTGGCAGGAAGTATGTGGGCAAATGGTCATCGGATTCTTTACATAAAAGATACTGCCGGAGACGAGAATTATCAACTTTACGGAGTCAATGTAGACGGAACAGAACCTAAAGCATACACTGCTTTTCCCAACGTAAGAACACAAATCATTGACCCGCTGGAGAATATCGACTCACTGGTCATTATCGGTCTGAACAAACGTAATCCACAGGTCTTCGACCCCTATCGACTCAACCTCAATACAGGCGAACTGACCCAACTGGCTGAAAACCCCGGAAACATTCAGGGATGGATGACCGACCACGACGGTAAGTTGCGTGTAGCCCTGGCTATTGTAGACGGAGTGAATACCCAAATTTTATACCGTGAAACAGAAGAACAACCATTCCGCCCGGTATTGACTACAAACTTCAAAGAAACAGTCAACTTCGCTACTTTCACTCCCGACAATAAGATGGTATATGCCTTGACTAACATCGGTCGCGACAAAACCGCCCTTGTTCTGATGGATCCTGCCACCTGCGAAGAAAAGGAAGTGCTTTACACCAATGACAAATATGATATTTCCGGATTGGGCTATTCCGAACTGAAGAAAAAACTGACTTCCGTATCCTGTACCGGACACAAAGGAATAATCCGTCACTATTTCGACAAAGACGAAGAGGCTATCCGCACCAAACTGGAACAAAAACTAAAAGGTTATGATATAGGCACTACCAGCCAAGACAAAAGTGAAAACATCCGCATGATTTATGCCGGCAGTGACCGCACGTATGGCACTTACTATACCTATAATGTAAAAGAAGACAAACTGACAAAGGTAGCCGATGCCGCTCCCTGGATTAAAGAAGAGGAGATGGTTGCCATGACTCCCATCACTTATACCAGCCGTGACGGACTGACCATCGAAGGATATCTCACTCTGCCGAAAGGCTATACAATGGAAACTGCAAAAAAACTGCCGGTAGTGGTGAATCCTCACGGGGGTCCATGGGCACGCGACACTTGGGGATATAACCCTGAAGTACAGTTCCTTGCCGCACGCGGTTATGCCGTATTGCAAATGAACTTCCGCGGTTCCACCGGTTACGGACGCAAATTCACCGAATTGGGTTACAAACAATGGGGACAGACCATGCAGAATGACATTACCGACGGTGTGGAATGGTTAATCAAGCAAGGAATAGCCGACCCGAAACGGATTGCCATCTACGGAGCAAGTTACGGCGGTTATGCAACACTGGCAGGTGTCACTTTCACCCCCGACCTTTATGCTTGTGCCATCGACTATGTGGGAGTTGCAAATCTGTTTACTTTCATGCAGACCATTCCTCCATATTGGAAACCATTGCTGGACATGATGTACGAAATGGTGGGCGACCCGGTGAAAGATAAGGAAATGATGGAAAAATATTCTCCGGTGTTCCACGTAGATCAGATTAAAGCCCCGCTCTTCGTGGCACAAGGAGCCAATGACCCACGCGTGAACAAAGCCGAGTCCGACCAGATGGTGGAAGCGCTGAAGAAACGTGGCATCGAAGTAGAATATATGGTAAAAGACAACGAAGGACATGGCTTCCACAACGAAGAGAATAAATTTGATTTCTATCGCGCCATGGATAAATTTCTGAGTATTCATTTAAAGAAATAATAATCATAAAAACAAATTAAGATGGGACGCACGATTAAATTAATACTTTACTATTTTGCTTATCAGTTTGCTGTAGCCATTCCGGGAATGTTCGGATACACAATATGGAAATGCTTTGAAACGCAAAGTTTCGACCTGCATAATGCCCCTACTTCTTTGGCCATTATCCTTTCACTGTTGGGAACCCTGCTCATGGCATGGCATCTGATACATTATAAATATGTAAAACTGGACAAACAGACTCTTGCGTCCCTGCCTCTTAAACCTACCTGTCTCTACATCCTTATGGGAGCAGCCGCCATTATATGGATGAACTGGCTGAGCGAGATGGTCCATCTCCCCAATATAGCCGAAAACGTCTTTGCACAAATGAAAAACAATGTATTCGGTATTTTGAGCGTATGTATCATCGCTCCTATATTTGAAGAAATCTTTTTCCGTGGTGCCATCGAAGGATACTTGCTGCGCAAATGGGAGAATCCCCGTTGGGCCATCCTTGTGTCAGCCCTTATCTTCGGATTGATACACATGAATCCGGCACAGATACTTTTCGCCTTTCTGTTCGGTATTATCTTAGGAGAGCTTTATTACCGTACCGGCAGCCTGCTTCCAAGCATCATTCTTCACTTTATCAATAATACTCTGTCATTGATACTGATGAATGTTTTTGAAGAGAAAGATACCCTGACCGATATTTTAGGAAACACCACTGCCGTTCATGTATGGGGAATGACAGGAATCGCCATCTTCTGCCTCACATTCCTGTTATTCAAAAAAGAGGTGAAACCCGTGCAGTGGGCGGTAGAAGCGACAGAACCTGTTCCTGCGGAAGAAACCAACCCACAAAATTGATTAATCCAATAATAAAATATAACGATGAAAAAGAAACTGAATCTGCTTTGTGCCATGATATTTGCCGTCTTATTACTCTCCTTGTCCGAGAATATCTATTCCATGGTATGGGGAGCCATCGAAGGTGGGAAAGCCGGTATGGAAAATAAGGCAGGAGAAATAAATAACCTCCATCCGCTGATGTTGCTCCCGGACAATCTGAGTAGCACTTCTGACTCTATATACAATGAGATGACCGGAAAGAATGTACCGATATGGCAGATACAATCCATGGTGACTGTCGACACCGATGCACCCGGCTGGTTGGCCCTTATCAACACCCTTCTTAGTTTCATCCTCATCATTTTCGGCATCAAAGCTGTCCTGCAATTCATCAAGTTCATTCGCAATATCAACCGCTCGGACATCTTCTGCTGGGCAAATGTAAAACTGTTGCGCAAGTTAGGCACCTCTTTGCTGATTACTTTCGCCGCCACTTTGACCAGCACTTATATGCACACTTGGCAACTTTCGCAAGTATTGAAGATACCCGGTTATTCTTATAACTGGCTCAACCCCTTTTCACACTCCAGTCTTTTGCTTGGCGTACTGGCATTCGTCATTGCCGAAGTATTTGCCATCGGACTGAAAATGAAAGAAGAACAAGACCTCACCATTTAAATATAGAACAACTATGAAAGAGAAGAGCAAAGAGCATTCTTTAAAAGAAATGAAACTGATTATGACTTGCCTCACCATCATCTGTTTCTGTTGCACATTCATCACTATCTTTCAAAACGCAATATTGTGTTTCGAATTGGGAACCAATCGGGCTGCCATAGATGCCGGAAAAGCAGCGGCATCCGAACAATTTATCTGGCAAGCATTTCCACAAGGTATCACTTTATTATCCATGGCTGTATGCAGTGTTTTTATCTATCTGATGCTCCGCAATGTAAAGCGCAATCTGATATTTGTAAGAGCCAACGCCAATCTGATATATTATATCGGTCTTATCATCGAGTTTAACGGAATTCTGCAAGCTATCCTGAATGAGTTCGCTCCTGTAACAAACCCAAGACAAACCTATATGATATATATCCTTATTGGAGTATTCATCATCTTTATCGGATATCTGTTCCAGATAGGCATCCGCATGAAAGAGGAACAAGAATTAACCATTTAAGGAACAACCGCCATGAAAGAAAAAGATAAAAAAACTATTTCGATAGTTTGCCTGATAGCCGGTTTCATAATAACACTGTTTGTTGTCCAACTCATCTATACACTTACGTTACGCCAATGGCTGGATCACAAAACAGCAAAAGCCTTTCTTAATATCGGATGGATATACTTCTGTATGTATGTCTATTACAGACTGAGCAAACGCTATACTTCGTGGTGGAACTCGCTAAAAAGAAAAAACAACGAATAATTAAAACCTGAACTATGCCGATAATAGTAAACTTAGACGTAATGATGGCGAAACGAAAGATTTCGCTGGGAGAACTGGCCGAGAAGATTGATCTCACCCCGGCCAATCTCTCTATCCTGAAAACCGGAAAAGCAAAAGCTATCCGCTTCTCCACACTGGAAGCTATCTGCAAAGAATTAGACTGCCAGCCCGGAGACATTCTGGAGTATCGTGAAGAGAATGAATAACCTGACAGGCAACACAGACACTCTAACATAAATTCTCTCATACCTGCCCCCTCATAACTCTTACAGTGGGAAGGAATAAAGGATTGCTCAATGCAATCCTTTATTATTCTCTCCGGCACCTTTTAGTCAATTTTCTATAAATTGTACTGTCCGATCAAACAAATATTTCATATATGCCATATAATCCCATGATTATCCGTATCTTTGTAACGAATTAGATATTTGAAATAAATGAAGACATTTGAAGAGTTAGGCGTTTCCCCCGAAATCAGGAAAGCAATAGAAGAAATGGGTTATGAAAACCCGATGCCTGTACAAGAAGAAGTTATACCGTATTTACTCGGTGAAGGAAACGATGTAGTGGCCCTGGCACAAACAGGGACTGGAAAAACAGCCGCATTTGGTCTGCCGCTAATCCAGAAAATTAATGTAAAAAACCGCGTACCGCAAGCGTTAATTCTTTGCCCCACACGCGAACTGTGCTTGCAAATCGCAGGTGATCTGAATGATTACTCCAAGTATATTGACGGACTGAAAGTCCTTCCCGTATACGGCGGTTCATCCATCGAAAGCCAAATACGCATGCTCAAAAGCGGAGTGCACATTATTGTCGCAACTCCCGGACGACTTATTGACCTGATGGAACGAAAAGTAGCCAAACTAGATACCATCGGTAATGTAGTAATGGACGAAGCAGACGAAATGCTGAACATGGGATTTACCGACAGCATCAACTCTATTCTTGAAAAAGTACCCGAAGACCGAAATACACTGATGTTCTCGGCTACCATGAGTCCCGAAATCTCACGCATCTCCAAACAATACTTACGTAATGCAAAAGAGATTACCATCGGAACCAAAAATGAAGGAAGCAAAAACGTAAACCACATTGCATACGTGGTACACGCGAAAGATAAATATGCAGCGCTGAAACGCATTGCCGATTATTATCCGCAAATTTACGGTATTATATTCTGCCGTACCCGCAAGGAGACACAGGAAATTGCCGACAAATTGATACAGGACGGTTATAATGCCGACTCGTTACACGGCGAGCTGAGCCAGGCACAGCGCGACCTGGTGATGCAGAAATTCCGTCAACGTCACCTGCAACTGCTGGTTGCCACCGATGTGGCCGCCCGCGGCATCGATGTTTCGGATGTGGACGCCGTCATCAACTATGATGTGCCCGAAGAGAACGAGCATTACACCCACCGCATCGGCCGCACCGGCCGCGCCAAGCGCGAAGGCGCCAGCTACCTGTTCTATACCAAGGACGAGCAGAAGCGCGTGGACACCCTGCTGCGCCTGACCCGCAATACGGATGACTGCCGCAGCGTGCATTTTGACTTCAACCATGAAAAACTGGTGGTGGAAGAAAAGCAGAACGTGGATAAGTTCAACATCAAGTGCTATTTCTGATCTTATTTCTGCCAATATAA
>ERZ780046.860-NODE-860-length-11673-cov-2.752539_pt1 | contig 11673 bp, 8 predicted proteins | sample MGYA00511848_ERZ780046 | MGnify/ENA primary metagenome ERZ780046 (study PRJEB29588, sample SAMEA2147983) | human gut metagenome | biome: human gut; feature: human-associated habitat; material: faeces | place: Denmark | collected 2008/2010 ...
GGATTATATAAAAGATTCACACGCGGACTGAAAATAGGATTGTCAATCAGGTTATGACTGTCCACACGGAAGCCTGCCAACAGAATAAAGCGGTTCATCTTCCATTCGTTCTGCACAAATCCGCCGGCAATACGCACGTCTTGTTTCATATCGCGGTGATAGCCCAACATGATATCGTGCAAAGAGTTGTTTTGATATTCCATACCTGCGGTAAAGGTGGCCGGTGAGAAGAGAACTTTCTCAAAGTTACCGACATACATACCTCCGACAACCCAAGTCAGGTCTTTTGTCTTGCCGTATGCATCGGGATTCTGTTGTGCACCATAATAACTGTTACGGTCAGTATGCTGAACAGACGAGTAGAAGGACAGTTTATGTTTGTACTCCTTCCAGAAAATATCGTAACTCAGACCTCCGCTGTTAATCACATGCTTGGTCTGTTCTGTGATATCCGTTTCAAAAGGCTCCAAATCAAATTTGTTTCCTCCCCGGCGAAATTCATTCGTCGTGTGATATTCCAAACTGATTCTGCTGAACTGAGTAGGACGGTAATAAGTACGCAAGCCAAAGGTATTCATATTCAGCTTCCCCAATTCTGAGAATCCGTCTCCATCCGCATCATAGGGGTTGCGGTTGCGATATGACTGATAAAGGGCAATGCCGTAGGTGTTATCTTTAGATACTAACGAAGCATTGGCCCCCATATATTGTTCCCACACTTTGCCATTCATGTTCGACAGAGTGGAAGATACCTGGAATGAATTGCTTACCGGATCTTTCGTGATGATATTGATAGTGCCGCCCACAGCATTCGCACCAAACAAGGCAGAACCTCCCCCGCGCACCACTTCTACACGGTCAATCATTTTCACCGGAATCTGCTCCAAGCCATACACACCCGACAATGCACTCACCACCGGACGACTATTAATCAGAATTTGAGAGTAAGGTCCTTCCAGTCCGTTGATACGCACTTGGGGGAAGCCGCAGTTCTGACAGTTGTTTTCCACACGAAGTCCCGACTGGTAATTCAGTGACTTGGCCAAGTCCATAGAGTTAACGGTTTCAAAAAGTTTGGAGTTCATCACATTTACCACCACAGGCGCCACACGGCGGCTCACCTCATTCCGATTGGCAGAAACCACCACCTCATCGGTCTAAATACTGTCATCATTCATCAGAAAATGAATATCCACCGTAAAATCATTGCTTACGGTTACTTTCTTCTCCTGAGTCTCGTAGCCCAACAATTGCACGCGCAGCGTATATTTTCCTGCCGGGATTTTCTTAAAAACAAACTCTCCATTCTCGTCCGACACAGTTCCCTGCCCTGTTTCTACAATCAAAATAGTGGCATAAGGCAAACTCGCTTCCGTTCCTTTCTCTATTATGTGGCCGGAAATTACATTACCAACTTTCACAGGATTTACATCTTCAGCATGTACAGTCATACCCGCACCCATCACCATGAGTACGAGCAATAAAATATATTGTTTCATTATTAAGTTGTCTTATTGTTAAATTATAAATAAAAGGATTCCATAAGCTCCCTATATCGCTTATTAAAAAACTTCAGGAGCTTTTCAAAAAGCTTCAGGGACTTTTCAAAAAAGACCTTGACCTTTTTAGAAAACTTCAAGTTCTTTCAGACGAAAGACTTCGAACTTTCTGAAAAAGGCAATTGTCTTTTTCATACCAAATTTTAATATTTCAACAATAAGCAGGAGGGGCACGCAGGTGAACGCAATGCGTGTGAGGCGCAACAGCGCGGAAAGTATTCGTATTCAGCCCCAAGACATACAGCAAAGGACACTCCACAGTCACATTGCTTACCCCTGCCTCCGGTTCCGGCGTTTGATAGGAGCCTATGTGGGCGATGGTAATCACCTGTCCCGCAGTATGTGTATGGTGGTCGTCCGACGAAGGGTGAGAGTGTACAATCATCACACCGTTAATGATATGTACGTGAGTAAACATAGTAATGCTTACCTGGTACGTCAGAAACAGTGCCAGCAGAAACAACGGAGCCAATATGTACCTTCTCTTACTCAATTTCTCGGATGAAAAAATAATTGTTCTTCCATTTTATATTCCTGCAAAATCACTCTTTATCTTCTCCGAAGAGCAACTTGTAATCTCTTTTTGCCGCCGGAACAGTCCATTCTTCAGGGATGAATTTCCACTGATGCATGGCATGCGGATGCAAGCTCTTTTGCTGTTCGATATACTGCATCAGATAGTAGCGCAAATCTTTATCCGTTGCAAAAACAATGCGCTCAGACAAGTCCTCTTTTGCAATTCCGGCTCCTATGGTAAGTAAATCACCGCCACCATTACCACGATAAGAATTTAAAGCCACCTTATACCTCTTGTCCATATCGAACGGAGTACCGTCTGCCATGCTCAGGATATTTACCTTCTCGCCCCGGGGCTTTGTCACATCTACCGTATAATTAATGCCGGCAGCAGAATCAAAGTTGAAACTGTAATACTCAAAGTTAGCACGCTTACCCTCTTCTATCGGTTGCTTAAACAGCAACAAATGGTCATCAGCGCTTTTCATTTGATTGGTCCACATGGCATACGACATCTCCAAAAATCCTTTAATTTCTTTGCCGCTCAGTTCCATCACGTAGAGCATATTCTCATACTTATACAGATTGAACATATCACTCACCATAATTTCCCCTTCGGGAATTTCAGCCTTAAAAGAGAGTGGAGCACATAAAGAAATATCCGCTCCCGATATATCCAACTGCAATTTATGAATCAAATCTATAAACGGTGAAGAGCCGAAGTAGGCATCTTTGGTAGAAATCGTTCTGGAAATCGTTCCTATTTTCTGCGATACAAAATCATTAACAGCCTTATATTGCGGAGCGAAATGTGCCATAAACTCTTGACTGACCGGATACTTGTTCATATCCTCCAGCTTTCCATCAACCGATTTAGACACCACCTTCCCGTTCTTCAATTTCACTTTCAGTGTCACGTCAGATACCACATTCGCATTGCTTGCCGGATCTATTATCAGTACGCTATCTCCTTTTATATCAGCCACCTTTGTACAAGCACGGGCATGGTCATGCCCTATCAACACGATATCAAAGCCGGGCACTTTTTGAGCAATGTCCATAGAAGGATCTTCCACCACACTGCCAAGTACGTTGCCTGATTTTCCGGCATGAAACAAACCAATCAGCACATCGGGATTTTCTTTCTTCCGAATGATATCCACCCAATGGGCGGCAGATGCCTGCATATCCTCAAAATGAAGACCGCTCCACAGTTTTTCGGGCAGCCAAGAAGGAATGGCCGGAGTAATCATGCCCAGAATGGCAATCTTCACACCATCACGATTGATGATTTCGTAAGGCTTCAGATAAGGCTTACCTGTGGCATTGTCCACAATGTTGGCTCCCAATACGGGAAACTTACATTGCTTTATCCAACGGTCATAAACAGCATGTCCGGTTTCAACATCATGGTTTCCCATATTGCCCACTGCATACCCCATGAAGTTTTGTATCTCGGCTACCACATGAGTAGAAACCGTATCTATGAAATTGTAATAATACGCAGTGGGCTGTCCCTGAAGGATATCACCGTTATCTACCAAAATACAATTGTCTCCATATAACTTGCGCTGCTCCTTGACATAAGAATAAACACGCGCCAGACTCCCGTTCCACTCCTTTCTCTCTATAAAATTATAAGGAAAAAAATTACCGTGTACGTCACTCGTCTCTATTATTTTTATCTCTACCTCTTTCACATTATCAGCCGCCGTCAGCTTCATTCCGGCCCATAACAAAGCCGCCAAACATATTAAATATTTCATATTACATCTATTATTTTTCATTCAACGGATGAGTGAACACAAATCGTGCTCCTTCCTTATAGTTCTTATCTACCCAGATTTTACCACCCAAATTCTCCACAATCAGCTTGCAGATAGAGAGGCCCAAACCTGTACCCTGCGAATACTCATTCAACTTTTCAAACCGCTCAAAAATCCTTTCGCTTTTACCGGCAGGGATACCACATCCGGTATCTGTCACCGAGAACTCCAGACAGTTATCCTCTTTGTTTACCTTTATTGCCAGACGGATAAAACCGGAAGGTGTGAACTTACCGGCATTTGAAAGAAGATTAATCAACACCTGTTTCAACCGTTGCGCATCCGTCTTTAATATCAACGAAGACACCGGAGTTTGAAATTGATATATTGCCTGAGTACGACGAGCATATTCCGCTGTACTCAATGCCGTTTGGCACAGCTCTACCACATCACACTCCTCTTCCACAAACTTAATACGCCCCGATTCCATGCGAGAAATATCAAGAATATCATTAATCAGATGAAGCAATAAATCGGAGTTTTTCTGAATAATATCACAATACTGTGCTTTCTCTTCACTTGTTGCATCATCGCCGACCAATACATTGGAAAAGCCGACAATGGCATTCAACGGTGTACGTATCTCATGACTCATATTAGCCAGAAATGCTGTTTTCAATCTGTTCGCCTCTTCTGCTTTCTCCTTGGCAACCAACAGTTCCTCACCGGATTTTTCCAAGTTATCCTTCAAATGATTGATGCGGACAATATAATATACGGCTATCAGAAAACAAGCTATCAGGAACATGAATGCTGCAACCACTCCAATCACCCAATATTTATATTGCTCATAAAATCCGGGAGTTTTATTAATCAACTCAGCACCTTTAGGCAAATTAATAGAATCCAATCCAAATTGATGCATCCGTTTCACATCAAACACATAATTACCGGGAACAGGCACAACGCCAGTCTCGCTGCCGGTCTCACCGTCCAGAAAATTATATGTGGCGCCGGCTATTTCTTTTCCCACCTTATGATAAACCGGAGTATAACCTCCCAACGCCCAATGGCCCAAACCGACAGATGCAATAGTAAAAACCGGCAACGTAGGATTAGCATCGCGCAACATATACGTTGTGTTGCCCATCACATAATTCTCCGTACAGTCTATGCGCCACGTACCCACAAGCACACAAACATCATTCGACAGATGACGTATTCTCTCACTGACCTCCAGAAAACTGCTGGTCCGACCGTCGAGCAACATCAGCTCCAGCTCGGGATATTTTTTCATCTCCTTCTTTACAAAGGCCTGCATGGAAAGACCACCATACGTGTTATCCGAGATAAATGCGACTTTCTTCATATTCGGATAAAAACGACGCATCAGTTCAATATTCTTGTCCACATTATACTGATAAACATAGCCTGAAACTATATTATAATCGGGAAAGTCTTTAAAGATATCTTTGCTATCGGGAGACCATTTCACCAAATCCACACTGTCTTCGGGCAGGACAACGGTATTCGCACTCACCATTCCGCACATGGCAGGAGTTTTCTTGGCTATCTCCGAATTCTGAGAGATGAAAGATGCCCACGCCTCCTGGCCCAATAATATAATCAGCGAAGGTGCCGCAGTACGTTCATATTTTTCAAGGATAGAAGCCATACGTTCTTTCCACAGGTGTGCCTCGGACAGGTTCTTGCAATTCATGCTTTCTATCGTAATGAGACGCTTTCCTCCCCGCAGTTTATACTCGTCCATAAAAGCAGACAAGTTGTCAGAAATACTACGTGTCTCAGGATTATAGGAAGTGATAATCAGAATCGTGCCGTCTGTAGTCACTTCAGCTTTTAACGGACGTGGAAATCCAACCGTAATCAGCATGACTAACAGTAGAAATCGGTATATCATTATCACTTTTTTCATTCTCTTTCAGAATAAATCTAAAAAATACAGGTGCAAAGATAATAAAATAAATTATAGCACAACTAATTGGCATGTATTTTGTTTCCTTCATTACAGACGAAATTTAACTAAAAACAATATGGCTTACATCGATTATTACAAAGCATTGGGAGTGGACAAAAGTGCCACCCAAGATGATATCAAAAAGGCTTTCCGAAAGTTAGCCCGCAAATATCATCCTGACCTAAATCCTAACGACCCTTCGGCCAAAGATAAATTTCAGGAGATAAATGAGGCTAACGAAGTTTTGAGTGACCCGGAAAAGCGAAAGAAATACGACGAATACGGCGAGCACTGGAAACATGCCGATGAATTTGAAAAACAAAAGCAACAATACGGAGCCGGAGGCTTTGGAGGCAGGACCGGCGGATTCGGTTCTTCCGGTAACGGCTCCTACTGGTATTCTTCCAACGGTGAAGAAGGTTTCGGAGATGCCGGAGGATTCGGCGGTAATGCCGGAGGATTCTCTGATTTCTTCGAAGAGTTGTTCGGACATCGTGGAGCGGGAGCCGGCAGCAGACGAGGTGCCGGATTCCGGGGACAGGATTATAATGCCGAACTGCAACTGTCACTGCGTGAGGCTGCCGTGACACATAAGCAGGTACTTAATGTGAATGGCAAGAATATCCGTATCACTGTTCCTGCCGGTATTGCCAACAGACAAACCATCAAGTTGCGTGGTCACGGTGCACCGGGAGTTAACGGGGGACCTGACGGTGACTTGTATATTACCTTTATCATACCGGACGACCCTGTGTTCAAGCGCTTAGGCAATGACCTTTATGTCACTGCTCCACTCAATCTTTACACGGCTGTGCTGGGCGGTGAAGAAACCGTAGACACGCTGGACGGTAAAGTAAAGCTAAAAGTAAAACCCGAAACCCAAAACGGCACCAAAGTCCGCCTGAAGGGAAAAGGGTTCCCGGTTTATAAAGAAGAAGGGAAGTTTGGCGACCTGATTGTGACTTATAACATCACCATCCCCACCAACCTGACTGAACATCAGAAAGAGTTGTTCCGCCAACTGAAGAATAGTATCAACTAAAAAAGAAAAGGATTATGCAGACCGATTTAATAATTATCAATGATTATTGCGACCGTTGCCACGTAGACCCTTCGTTTATTGTGGAACTGGAAGAAGACGGATTAATCAACGTTCAAGTGATTGGCGAGGAACGCTATATCCCGGTGTCGCAACTGGCTGAACTGGAGCGTTATACACATTTATACTACGACCTGTCCATCAATGTAGCAGGCATAGACGCCATCCACCACATGCTGGAACGGATAGAATCCTTGCAGCACCAAGTCCGTTCGCTAAAAAGCGAACTGCAATTCTACCGTTGACAGAAACAGCCGTTCAATCGTCAACCGTAGGGAGTCGACTGCCATTTTACCGGTAGGGATCAGGTTTGTCCGCCTAAAAACTGTTTACTTTGTGCATTTACTCCCAAAGTCGTGACCATTGGGGTTGTAAATGTGTCAAAACGTGGATAACCCTGCCCCTACAGCTGACGATGGAATAGCCCGGTTTAGTTTTGACACACTACCAACAAAAAAAACGCCTTTTCGGACAGCTTCTTCTTTTTATTCTGCGGAAGTAGGGATTTCTGCTTAGTAAATATTACCTTTGCACTCCGATAGAAAACAATAAACATGGAATTATTCAGCAAAATGATAGCCACGGCACTGGGCGTTGCCGTACACCAAGTAAATAACACATTATCATTGTTGGCCGGAGGCGCCACCATCCCATTTATCAGCCGATACCGTAAAGAAGCCACAGGAGGGCTGGACGAAGTACAGATCGGTGAGATAAAAGACCGCAACGATAAACTTTGCGAATTATCCAAACGCAAAGAAACCATTTTATCTACTATTGACACACAAGGCAAACTGACCGGAGAGTTGCGTACCCGCATAGAATCCTGCTGGGATTCCACCGAACTGGAGGATATATATCTCCCCTATAAGCCCAAACGGAAAACACGCGCCGAAGCAGCCAGACAAAAAGGACTGGAACCGCTTGCCACCCTCTTAATGCTGCAACGTGAAAATCATCTGGAAAACCGTCTCGGCTCTTTCGTCAAAGGAGAAGTGAAAGACGAAGAAGATGCACTGAAAGGCGCTCGTGACATCATAGCCGAACAAGTAAGTGAAGACGAACGTGCCCGTAACCAACTGCGCAATCAGTTTTTGCGTCAGGCTGTCATCACTTCCAAAGTAATAAAAGGAAAAGAAGAGGAAGCCGCCAAATACCGTGACTACTTCGACTTCAGCGAACCGCTGAAACGATGCACTTCACACCGCTTGCTCGCCATCCGCCGGGGAGAATCGGAAGGTCTGCTGAAAGTGACCATCAGCCCTGACGACAATGAATGTAGTGAACGGCTCGAACGGATGTATGTACGCAGTAATAACGAATGTGGACATCAGGTTGCAGAAGCTGTCCGTGATGCCTACAAGCGCCTGTTGAAACCGTCCATAGAAACGGAATTCGCCACGCTCAGCAAAGAGAAAGCCGATACAGAAGCCATCCGGGTATTTGCCGAAAATCTGAGGCAACTGTTGCTCGCTCCTCCCCTGGGACAAAAACGGGTAATGGGAATAGACCCCGGATATCGCACGGGCTGCAAGGTGGTGTGTCTTGATGCACAAGGTACCCTGCTCCACAACGAAACGATTTATCCCCATCCTCCCAAAAGCGAATATCAGCTTGCCGGACGGAAAATCGCCAAACTGGTGGAACAATATGCCATAGAAGCCATTGCCATCGGTAACGGAACCGCCAGTCGGGAGACCGAACAATTTGTCACCTCACAAAGCTATAACCGTGAATTACAAGTTTTTGTAGTGAGTGAGGATGGAGCATCCATCTATTCGGCTTCCAAGACAGCGCGTGACGAGTTTCCCGATTATGACGTGACCGTGCGCGGTGCTGTTTCCATCGGACGCCGTCTGATGGACCCACTGGCCGAGCTGGTCAAAATTGATGCAAAATCCATCGGAGTAGGTCAGTATCAGCATGATGTAGACCAAACTCTTTTAAAGAAATCGCTGGACCAAACCGTAGAAAGCTGTGTGAATCTGGTCGGTGTCAATCTGAATACCGCCAGCCGGCATTTACTGACCTACATTTCAGGTCTCGGTCCCACACTTGCCCAAAATATTGTGGATTACCGTACGGCAAACGGTCCTTTTCATTCTCGGAAAGAGTTGATGAAAGTTCCCCGCATGGGAGCAAAGGCATTCGAACAATGCGCCGGTTTCCTTCGCATCCCACAATCAAAGAATCCGTTGGACAATTCGGCTGTTCATCCCGAAAGTTATCCGGTGGTGGAACATATTGCGAAAGACCTTCATTGTACGGTAGACGACTTGATAAAGAATAAAGAGTTGCGTACCAAAATTGATATTAAAAAGTATGTCTCCGATACAGTCGGACTGCCTACACTAACGGATATCATGCAAGAACTCGACAAGCCGGGGCGTGATCCCCGCCAGCAAATCCAAGTATTTGAATTTGACAAGAATGTGCGTACCATCGACGATTTGAAAGAAGGTATGATACTGCCGGGCATTATAAACAATATCACCAACTTCGGTTGTTTTGTCGACATAGGTATCAAAGAGAACGGCTTGGTACATGTATCCCGGCTATGCAGGGAATTTGTGAGCGACCCGAGCACCGTAGTCAGGATACATCAGCATGTTCAAGTAAAAGTAATGACTATCGACAAAGAAAGAAAGAGAATACAATTAACGATGATTTTAGACTGACAATAAAACAAGATAATGGAACAAGAAAATTGTAATTGGTTTGTTTTTTATAAAGACCAAATTCTAATCTTACAAACAGAAAACGGATATCATGTGCCTTGCTGTACAGAACCTCCCGTAGCAGTTCCTATCGGCAGCACCATTCACACAATAGGAGAGATGAACGGACTTCCCTGCAAAACCTATTCTCTGCACACCCCCATTCCGGGTTCCGAAAGTCCGGCAAGACAGATGATGGGACTTCGGGCTTCTTTTGATTTTCTGCCGTTGCAAGAATACCAAATGGGCGGCAAGGCTTTTCAGATATTAAATTGGGACCAAAACAGCCGTTACTGTCCGGCATGCGGTGTTCCCACCCATCAAATCTCTCCCATTGCCAAGAAATGTCCGCAATGCCGACAAGAGTTCTACCCCCGTATCTCTCCGGCCATCATCGTGCGCATACAAAAAGGAGACAGTATCCTGCTAGTGCATGCCCGTAACTTTCGCGGCACATTCAACGGACTTGTCGCCGGTTTTCTGGAGCCCGGAGAGACATTGGAAGAGTGTGTACACCGCGAAGTGGCGGAAGAAACCGGACTGCACATCAAGAATCTGAAATATTTCGGCAGCCAGCCGTGGCCTTATCCCAGCGGCATCATGATAGGATTCACCGCTGACTATGAAAGCGGTGAGATCAAACTGCAAGCGGAAGAATTAAATGCCGGAGCTTTTTATACTAAAGATAACCTGCCTGAAATTCCGGGAAAACTCAGTCTGGCAAGAAAACTGATAGATGACTGGTTGGGTGAAAATAGTCAAACGGATTTAGGATAATTACAATTAGTATTTGTTATCTTTGCATCATGGAATGGTTAAATAGTCTATTTTTCGAGCATACTCCTTTACAAGCGGTAGTCATCCTGTCGATAATTACTGCCGTAGGTCTCGGCTTGGGTAAGATTCATGTATTCGGAATCTCACTGGGAGTGACTTTTGTCTTTTTTGCCGGTATTCTGGCAGGACATTTAGGGTTCTCCATTGATTCCAATATGTTGAATTATGCCGAAAGCTTCGGCCTGGTGCTCTTCGTTTATGAATTAGGATTACAGGTAGGTCCGGGCTTTTTCAGCTCTTTCCGGAAAGGAGGAGTTAAACTCAACATGCTCGGTATGGGAGTGGTCTTAATAGGTACGGTGATGACTGTAATATTAAGCAAACTCACTACAATCCCAATGAGCGACATGGTAGGTATCCTTTGTGGAGCTACAACCAACACTCCGGCATTGGGAGCCGCCCAACAGACTCTAAAACAACTTGGCGAACCGGCCAATGGAGCAGCGTTGAGTTGCGCGGTGACTTATCCGCTGGGAGTAGTCGGTGTCATCCTTGCCATGCTGGTGGTTCGCAAGCTTTTTGTACGCCCATCGGATATCGAAACAAACGAGCACGAAGATGCCAACCAGACTTTCATTGCTACTTTTAAAGTACACAATCCCGCTATTTTTAATAAAAGCATCAAAGAAGTAGCCGAACTGAGTTATCCCAAATTTGTCATCTCCCGCTTATGGAGAAACGGCGCGGTAAGCATTCCCACTTCTGAAAAGGTTTTGAAAGAAGATGACCGCTTGCTAATCATCACTACCGAAAAAGACGCCCCCACCCTTACTATCCTTTTCGGCGAGCAGGAAGCTCAGGATTGGAATAAAAAAGACATTGACTGGAATGCTATCGACAGCCAGCTGATTTCCAAGCACATTGTTGTCAGCCGCCCTGAAATCAATGGAAAAAAACTCGGTTCCCTACGCCTGCGCAACAGCTATGGAATCAATATCAGCCGTGTGATGCGCAGTGGCGTGCAACTGCTTGCAACTCCGGGGTTAATCCTCCAACTGGGTGACCGGCTCACTGTGGTAGGTGAAGCAAAAGCGATAGAAAACGTCGAAAAAGTATTGGGAAACGCTACCCGTACACTGAAAGACCCCAACCTTGCCGCCATCTTTATCGGGATAGTGCTCGGATTGATTCTCGGTTCAATTCCCATTGCCATTCCGGGAGTCAGTACTCCTGTCAAACTCGGACTTGCCGGCGGCCCTAT
>ERZ780046.872-NODE-872-length-11568-cov-3.095197_pt1 | contig 11568 bp, 4 predicted proteins | sample MGYA00511848_ERZ780046 | MGnify/ENA primary metagenome ERZ780046 (study PRJEB29588, sample SAMEA2147983) | human gut metagenome | biome: human gut; feature: human-associated habitat; material: faeces | place: Denmark | collected 2008/2010 ...
TCAAATTTATTCCGGGAATAAACAAGCTGTCAGTTCGTAGTGCTTCCACGAAAAACCGCTCCCCCCCCCCCCAGAAATACCCCCACCCCCCCAGCCGATCGGCGCTTGCCGCGAACATATTGTAATCGGGCGACGCGTTCGCCTTTGCCATGCTCACCGTCGCAGTGTAATACTGATATCCGTCCCGTTCCGTGTAATCGACTTTCGAGGAATCGAACGGGTGCTCCGTATCGGTGACATAGGTGACGGTGATATCGCAATTTCTGTCGTACACCACCACTTTCTGCGCAAAAGTCGCTTCGATCGGATAGGTACCGTTAGCGGTTTCCACGGGCGGATTGTAATAGCAATCGAAAATAGCGTTGCCGTCGAAATCCAGCCCGAACCAGAAATCCCAGACGAGCAGATACGTGCCTTCTCTGAGGAAAGTGAATTCCGCGCCGTACGTACCGGAATTATCGGATAAATCGCTGTCTTCCACCCGCACGAAATTCACGCCGGACTGTTTGTAGATATGCAAATACGGCCGATTCAGCGGCAGATAATCGCCCGAAGCGATCTTCGGCTTTTCCATTGTCAGCGTTTCGCCCGTAAAGAGCGCGGCGTCTCCGCTCACAAAAGTATAATCGGAAAGAGGTCTTCCGTCGATCGTAAAATTACACATCGCTTTCAACGTAACGGTGTCGCCGTAATCGTCGGCATAAGTAAGTTGCACGATCGCATAACGCTCGTCTTTCACGAGATCCCACGCTTGCGTAAGGCTGTTTGCCGTCACCGTGGAATTTTTAAGATATACGTTGCAGGAAACAAGCGGCAATTCGTATTTATTCGTAATGTCGCTGTCGGTAACGCGCAACGAGTAGGCGGAGGGCAAAGCCATAAATTGTTCTTCGCCGCTTATAACGGCCGATTGCAATTCCCGATAGGAAACTTTCGCGCGGATCTCCGATCCGTCCTCCTGCTTTTCGTATTTCAGATCGCCGCCGCTCACCGTTTCGCCGTCAGAAATAAACGCGTAATCGCCCACCGCTTCCGCTCTGTATTCCAGCCACACCGAACGGAACTCGCCGAATCTGTTCACCAGGCGGAATTCCACGCGCATTTTCGGCACGGACATCTGAAATACGTTTGTCTGTGAGTATCCGTCGGAAAATTGATCGTACGTATGCACGTAAATCCCGTCGGTATATCCGTACACCGCCACGCGCAAAAAGTCCGTTCTCGGCTCGTCGTCGTCATTCTTTTTCAGATTATGCGACGAATATTTCACGCCGAGCCATTCCCACGTGATTTCGGGTACGGGCACGTTATTCCCGATTTTGTACCGCGCGTTCGTCACGTATACGCCCTCCGCTTCGTTGTACGTCCAGGCGTCGGACAAAATTTTATACCGCGGCTCTTCTTCGGGCATCAGGGTGATAAGGCAGGTGCGCGTTTTATCGTTCGCCTTTTCGGCGAAAAGAATCGCCGTGCCGCTTTCCGTCATCGTAAACGTACGGGCAAGCGTAACGGGTTTTGAGAAATCCGCGTTTCCGTTTTTATCGAGCGAATATGCCTGCCACGAAAGATCCGCCGCCTTTACGGAAGGGTACGCCTTTTCGGTATACAGAGAAATCAGATCCACCGTTTCGCCGATTCTCACCGTCTTTCCTATATCCGTTTTTTCAATCGTAAAATTCGTTGCCGAAACATCGATCAGCGTTAAGAAATTCGTTGCCGCGGAATAAAGTTCCCCGTCCGTTTTCGGATCGTACCCGTAAACGTCGTAGGTTAAATCGAAATACGAAAACGCGTAACGCATTTCCGAAAGATTTCCCGCCGCCGTCTGCGCCGTGGGCGCGATGGTCATTTTGCAGTCGAAATTTTTATCTCCGGTGTTTCCGCCGTCGGTAGAAGCGAAAAACATATTGATCATCCGCACGGAAAGGCTGTAATTTTTCAATAAATCGAACGCCGCGTTGTTATCGGCAAAGTCTTCCGCCACCGATCCCGCATAAATCGCGGCAGGCTTTTTATAAGTGAAACTATCCCCCGAAACGGGCGTATAATTCCAGTCCGTAATCCGCACCATGCTGTCGTACGAAATCGTAAGCCTTCGGTAAGAGAACGGGAAACTGAACATCTGCTCCATCGCGCCCGTCGAACCGCCGTATAAAATTATGTCGTTCGTAAGCGAATCGCCGAGATCGAACGTGTAATAATACGCGCCCGTATCCGCATGATATTCGTAGGTGAGCGAGCCCCATGTTTTTGCGTTCAGCATCGCGGGCCGATAATAACTATTGTAATTCGGATCGTCGTCCGCAATATCCACGACGTTTTTCTGATCCGTGAGGAAATAAGCGAAATCGCGGCAATAGCCCGTTGTGCGATTGAAGAAATCGTCGCCCGAAAGATTGCCCAGAATATCCGAATTGTACGCGCTTAAAGGCTTCACAAGCGTATAATGCCCGTTTTCAGCCACAAGATACGCGTATACGGGATGGAAATAATCCAGCATACCCGGATTTTTATTCAGCCCCGTATAATGCGTGGGCACGAGATACACGCCGTTATCCAGTTTTCCTTCCGTATTCACGAACGATTTGGAAAAACCTATAAAACGGGTAATTCTGAAACTCACCTTATACGAAACGGAGCACTGCTCCCTCGTTTCGTTTCCCGAAAGTTTTGCGCCCCAATTGTAATAGGCAACGTTCAGCGTGATTTCGTCGGCGAGATCCAGCCCCGAAATATCGTAATAAATCGTTTGAATCACGCTGGTGCGATCGAGAATACTGAGGCTTTCGCTGATCCTGTTTCCGGGATCGGTGACGGTGTACGTCTGCACCTCGAATTCCCCGCCGCCGCCTTCGGCAAAAATCGGTCCGCGTTCGTGGCTGTCATACTGAATGCGCAAATACGTTCCCTGATCGTTCTTTTCGATATACGTTTCATTCGCGATAATGTCTTCGGCAAGATTATACCAGCCGTATTTATCGGCAAGTATGCCTTTCACAACGCTGTCTTCCACGATATGCGCATCGTAATCGATTTCATACGTACCGTTGTTTACGATCGCTTCCTTTTCCCATTTCGGGTATAAAGTGACGTTCTTCATCTGCCAGTACAGATCGCCGTTTTCCACGTCGCACACTTTCGTTAAAGCGGAGTCGAAATACCACCCCGCAAAAACGTACCCCACCTTTTCGGGCGTTGGAAGCACGGGCATGCTGTTCGCCGAATAATACATATCGGAAAGCGGCGAAGCAAGATCTTTCGAGTCGAACGTGATTTTAAATTGCGTGTTACCGTATTTGTCGATGATGGCATCTTTCGGATCGGACGGAATAACCGTCGCGGCACACCCTGCCGCGCCGAACACACAAAACAATGCCGCCAACCACGCCGTCAGACGCACAATAACTTTCTTTTTCAAAGGTAACACCTCCTGATAGCATACATCTTTGTATTATCGGCGGAAAGCAGTCGCTTTTGAAAACGGCTGCTCCCGCTTTTTTTATGAACTTATTTTTCCGGATTTACAGCGCACTCATTCTCATGCTGCCGAGCCCGTCGTCGGTATATCCGGCATACCAGCCTTCCTCGAATACGGAAGCGCAATTTTCGTCGTTCACCAGCGCGCTGAGTTCTTGTCTTTTGCTGATCGCGCTTCCCATGTAAACGGGAGAATATTTGATAGAAGAAAGCATTTCCTCTTCGCAAGCCGTAAACGCATTCGCGTGAATTTTTGAAACGCTCTGAATGTAAAGATTGGTTTCTTCGCTGAAATAATAGTACGCGCCTTCCATCACTTCATAACGAACGATATTTGCCTTATCGGAAATATCTCCGAGATAAATCGAACAGGAGATCTGATTCGCATTATATCCGCCCGCCGAAGATACAAACTGCACGTCCCATACGGTGTAAGCGGAATCGCCTTCCCCCGCCGTCGATTTTGAAACGTAACGATAAATGCCGATCGGCGCGGAATACTGCTTCGTAAAGGATTCAACGATATTTCCGTATACGAAGAAGAATTCTCCTTCTTTCAGATCTTCTTTGGCGACCGTCGCTCTGTTCTCTCCCCCCGCCGCAACTGTGAAATACATCATCTTCTGCGTTTTGAAAGCGTACGCTCCCACTTCTTTCAATTCGGAAAGCGCAAGAGTAACGGTGGAAACGGCGGTCCCTTCAAACGCGCTCGCGCCGATCTTTTCCAATTTGCAGGCGGAAAGATCCGCCACTTTCAGAGCCGCACAGTTGTAGAACGCCTTTTCGCCGATTTCTTTCATCGCGGAGGAAAGCAATACGTAGCCGAGATCCGCCTGATTCGCAAACGCGTTCGCGGCGATTTTCGTGGCTTTAAGGCTCTTTCCGTTTACGGTTACGTTTTCGGGAATCACCGCCATTTTCAATCCGTCGCCCGCCACATAAGCGGTTTCCGCGTTGTAGCCCGTGCTCGTAGCCGTGCCGTCGCCGTTATCCGTTGCGACGTATCCGCAGTCTACGGAATAATTGAAGGCTACGTCGAGATATACGTTTGTTTCGAGGGTAGCCGAAAGATCGTAATCCCGCCCGAAGTTTTTCACGGAAACAAGCGTAAGTTTCTTTTCCGCATAAGCGTTTTTCAGCGCGGTGCCGTGTTTTTCGTCGATCGCGGCAAGAAGTTCTTCCGCCGTGAGATTTTGTCCTTTTGTTTTACCGATCGTCGCCTGATAGGTTTCGCCCGTAAGCGTATTTTCGTAATTCACGGTGACGACGGGCGTCGCGCTATCCCCGGAATACACCACTTTGTCTTTCAGACTGGTGCTGTCGCAGAATTCATACATGGTTTCCTCAAGAACCGCCCAACTCGTAGGATCTCCGATGAACGCGGAAGCGGGAAGAGATTCGGGATATTCCGCCTGTCTGAAATTGAGAAGCGTGATGCTTTCCATACCGCTGAAAATCGCATAGCCCGTAGGCGCGATATTACCCTTTAAATCGTTGGCATACTGCGCGTTGAACAGGAAAGATTTGCTCGAATACTGGAACGCCGCCGCAAGATACGAGGAAATATCTTCGTTGTAGTTTATATAAGAGAACGTGGAAGGCAGGGTGAGATATTCAAGCGAGCGATTGAAATACGTACCCGCCTAAATCCCGTTCACGCCTTCGGGAACAACGATCGAAGAATCGTTCGTTACGTCGGATACAAGAATCAGATCGCCGCGATGTCCGTCTTTATCGTCTATTTTATAAATATAGTTGCCTTCTTTGTAGAAATCGCCCGCTCCGGCGTTTGCCTTGCTGTGGCTGAACGTAAGATTGTTCGGCACCATGGAAAGATTTTTTACGCTGTCCGGGATAGCGATGTCGAAAGGATATTCTTCGCCTTTGTTGTATTGCCCGTAGCCGTTGTGGGATGCGTAGGTATTCGCCCAGAAAGATCCGATAATCACTTCCACGCCTTCGGGAATCGTAACGCTCTTCAATTTGTTGAGATTGTTGAAGCAATTCTGAATCACTTTCAAAGAAGAAGGAAGCGCGATTTCTTCCACGGAAGAAGCCGAAGTGGCAATGAGGCTCTGTACGGATACGATCCCCTCGCCGATAATCATCTTTTTGATCGCCGCGCTGTTTAAAATCTCGCTCTCGAGGCGCACCGCTTCCACCGTATAGGTTTCAGCCACGCCGTCGCCGTCTTTATCGAACGTGATTTTCCCGAGCACGGACATCACGGGAACGTCGCCCGCTTTGGCAACGTTTTCGGTATCGTCGTAAAGCGCGTCGTTGCCGTACATGGTAACGCAAAGATTTCCCGTCAGTTCGTTCAATTGATATTTGAGGAAAGGCGAACGCCATTTCACTGTGATAACGGTGCTCTTTTCGATCGGCGCGCCGAAATCGAAAGCGGTTCCGTCCGCGTTTACGTAAGAAATATCGTATGCGGACATATAGTTTTTCCAAATCAACGCCTTTTCCACGGTGGAAGCGGCGCCGTCTTCCGTTTTCGCTTCGTGCGTAACGGGGCTTTCATACACCGCGCCCGGGTTCACCGTAGTGGTGTATACGTCCTGATAGCCGTCGTTGAACGTAATGCGCGCAACGCTCTTTGCATAAAGATCGTTGGTTTCCGCTTTGTTATCCCATTTCGTGGTGTAATTCGCGTTGGTGTACCAGCCGTCGAATTCCAGTCCTTCGCCCGGATTGTACGTTCCTTTCACCACGTCGATGAGATTCTGCGTGCCCTGATCTACGCCGTTGATGTGCACGTTCACTTCCACGGGAATAAACCGCGCGTAAACGGTGAGGCTCTTCGTAACGTTTTTGCCCGTGAAGGGCGCGCCAGAAAAATCTTTGTTTTCATACCAGTTCGCAAAGGTGTAATACCGCCTGGAAACCGTGGGAAGTTCCACCTCTCCGTTTTCCGCGGTATACTCCGCGGTCTGCTTCCATTCGGAAGATTCGTCGTCTTCCACCATGAAAGTAACTTTGAGATCGTCCGCTTTGTCGTTTTTTTCACACGACGTAAGCAGAGCGATTCCTGCAAGTAACGTCACCATACAAAGAAGTATGGCAACCAACTTCTTTCTTACTGCTGTCATAATTTTGCTCCTTGTAAAAAATTTTTATTATATAATCACCGGTTTCCCGGATAATTATCGTTAAATATCATAGCGAGAAAGAATCTCCGAAGGGCTCTGCGTAAGTACGAACAGATACGGGATCAACGAAATGCCCGCCATGATCAGCGCGCTCGCCGCGAACGCCGCCGCCGCAAGCCCGATAAACGCACCGAACGCCACGTTCATCACCGCATATCTCGCGCAGAACAACGCCGTTACGATCACAAAACCTATCAGATACGTCACGAGGTTTCCGAACACCGCCGCCATCGTTTCTTTAAACAGAAGATTGCCCTTGTTTACGCCGATCGCGCGGTAAACGCCGTATTCTTTACTGTTTTTAACGCTGCCCGATTTTTCGATAAAGAAATAGATTAGATACATCAGCACGGCCACGGCGATAAACACGTACAGGCTTTTCAGCGCGGTATCCAGTTTTGCTTTGTTTTCCGCCTGTTGCAAAGCGGAAAGATCCGCTTTCACCACGCCTCTGTCGGTAAGGCGCTGTTCCAGAGAAGAAAGTTGATTCCCGCCGCCCGTGGAAATATCGAAATAATAATTCGATCCGCTGCCCAGCGCGTCGAGATTGGGCGATATGTACACGAAAATATTATCGAGCGCGGATTCCGTCACGTAAATGCGGATATCCGTCGTCATCACCGTACGCGTAAGTTGAAATTTACGGATATACATCGGGTAACTATCGGTAAGCGAAATAAATTCGGGAGATTTCAGCAACGTGGCGTTCGCGATTTCCATGCGGTAATCGGCCTGCGCCGTGTCGCTCATCATTTTGTAAACGGCGTTACGATTGATTTCCACAACACACTGATTGTCGTTTAAATCCAGCGTTTCGCCCGTATACACGCATATTTCCGCGGAATAACTGTTAATCGTTTTATACGTTTCCGAATCGATGAAATCCGATTTGAAGAAAAGATTCGTGTTATCCGTAAAACGAATTTCCTGATATACGCTTAAAAAGTTTACATAGTCTGCGCGGTTGAAATACACGTAAGGGTTTTCCCCCTCCGCGATTCCGCTCACCGCATAATCCTTTTCAAAGAGAATCAGCGAAAGCGATCTGTCGTTTTCCAGTTCCTCAATACGCAGTTTGTTTTTCAGCGTTTCGGCAAGCGCGCGGGTAATCAGCACCTGTTTGCTTCCCGGCATTTCGCCGAATTCCAGTTTCATACTCTCCGCGGTATCATCTTTTTTCAGCGCTTTCGGCGCATAACTTGCGGTGATTCCCGAAAGAGATTGCAGATTGTTGTAAGAAAAACTCCCCTCCGCGTAATCCATCTCGAAAAAGTCGATCGTTTCGTAGAGCGACGGATTGAGTTTTCTCACCTCGGGATAGTTATTCATGCTCACGTACACGCTGTTATCGTCGAGCGGTTTGTTATCCGCTTTTACCGATAACGCCTCGAACGCGAAAAACGAGAAGAAACAAACGGCTACCGACATCGCGAATATGAAAATCTGCTTGAATATGTTTCCGCCCGAGCCCGATTTATCTTTATCCGCGCGCAGCGAACGAAGAACGTTTTTCAATGTAAACAGTTTGCCGTTTTTCTTTGCCGTACTCTTATGAAAATCGGTAAGATCCGCGGCGTTTACGGGCTCTGCTTTCACGTTTCCGTAGGTGATTTCGGCAAGTTCCGCCTCGTCGATTGCCGCGTCGTCCACAAGTTGTCCGTCCACCAGTTTGATATGGCTGTCGGCGTATTTTTTGATCAGCGTCACTTCGTGCGTCACCAGAACAACGAGTTTTGTTTTGGATATTTCTTTCAGAATATCCATTACTTTATAGGTATTCTGCGCGTCGAGATTTCCCGTGGGTTCGTCCGCAAGAATCACGTCGGCGCCTTTGATCAGCGCGCGGGCGATTGCGACTCTTTGCTTCTGTCCGCCCGAAAGCGCGTCGCCCTGCTTGTTTTTGAAGCGCTCCATATCCACAAGTTTCAGCACTTCTTCGCTGCGGCGTTCGATTTCCTGTTCGTCTTTAAAGCCCGCAAGCAGCATCGCGTTGCGCATGATTTCGGCGATTGTATAGCCGCGTTCGAGATAATAATTCTGGAAGATAAAGCCTATCTTCTGGTTGCGGATACGATCCACGTTTCCGCTCATCGCTTCGCCGTCTATGGTGATTTTACCGCTGTCGGCTTTTTCCAGCCCGCCCAAAATATGGAGAAGCGTTGTTTTGCCGCTGCCCGATTTCCCGAATATCGCCACTAGCCCTTTATCGGGCAAATCGAACGAAACGCCTTTCAGTACCTGATTTCTCGCCGAAGAATGGGGGTTGAACGTCTTTTTGATATTTTCCACGCGAATCATTATTTAGACCCCCTTCTTAAAGATTTACGGATAGATTGTCCGTTGATGTTTCTGTTGAAGCCGAACGCCACACATTCCACGATAAGCAGCAGCATGAATTCCACAAAGAAATAATTTCCCGCAGAAATAAACGGCAACGAACTGAACGGCATAAGCGTGGCAATCAGGCTGACAGCGGGCAGAAGGACAAGCGTAGGCAGAAATATGAGCGCCATCTGCACGTACAACGACCGCGAAGAAATTTTTCTTGAAATTCCGAGCGTTCTGTACACGGCGAAATCCGCCTGAAAGATTTTTACGGAACGCATAAAGATTACGGAAATCAGCATTGCGAACAACAAACTTGCGGCAATCAGAGCAAGATACCACAATATATTGTTCGTAAATACGTCGCCTGCGTTCTGCACGTACACGTCTGAATCGGAAAGCATTCCCATATATCCGCCCGGCAGATTTTTAACGGCTGCTTTCGCGTCGCCGTCGCTCGCGTAATACAGCGCGCTCTGCACCGACGTTTCTTCCCCCGCGAACATCGCCGCATAATCTTCCGCGTTCATCTCAACGATCAGTCCGCTGACGTCCTCTTTCTTTTTATCGGAACTGACCACTACGTAAGATTTATCGGTTTTCGCGTTGAACACCACCTGTTTACCGTCCGCCGCGTAGAAATTTGAATTGACGAGATTGATTTCGCCCGCCGCCAGTTCTTCGCCCGCTCTGAACGTAAACACCGTCGTTTCGTTATTGCCGAGTTTCATCACGGAATTCACCGCCTGCATTTTCTTGCCGTAGGCGTTCAAATCGTCGTACCCCAGATACAGTTTCGGTTCTGTTAAATCCACCGTGGTTTTCAGCGTGATATTTTTAATGCCTATTTCGGCATTTACGATCATGTTTTTAATCGTTTCCGCGTCGCCGTCCTCGGATTTGGACATAATCAGCACGGCGTTGCCCGCTTCGGGGCAATATTTATACGGATCGTAAAGGCAGGTGAGCGTATACGAACTGCTTAATCCCCCGCGCTTAGGAATATCTACGGAAAATTCGGAAAGGTTTCTGTCGAGCAGAAAATACCCCGCTTTTGTCTGCCCCGCCACCTCGTCCAGATCGGATTGCGTAATCGAATTGGAACGATTGGAAAGAATCACCTTTCCCGTTACGCCCGTACCGTCGAGCGGCACCTGCGTAGGGCGGATCAGCGAATTACCGAACACGGAAATCACGAGGAACAGCGTTATGGCGCACACAAACAGCGCAAAACTCATCATCGCCGTAAACTTCGGCCGACTTTTATAATTCAGCGTGCCGATGTGCATCGTATTTTTGAAATTCTGCCACTTTCCCGCTTTTATTTCTTCTTTATCCGCGCTTGTTTTCGGCAGAGGCTTTCTGATTACCTTATCTTCTTTCACCGATCCGTCGAAAATCGTAACTCTTCTTGTGGCGTATTCCACGAAAAATTCGGGATTGTGCGTCACCACGATCACCAGTTTATCTTTGGATACCGCCTTTAAAAGAGCAGCCACTTCCTTGCTCGCCTTGACGTCGAGATTTCCCGTAGGCTCGTCCGCAAGGATAACGGGGCTGTCTTTCGCCAGCGCTCTCGCAATTACGGTACGCTGTTTTTCGCCGCCCGAAAGTTTGCTGCCTTTGCGATTCTTCTGCGCCGTAAGCCCCACTTTCGCTATCAGATCTTCCGCCGTTTTCCGCCGCTCGATTTTATCTTCTACGCGTAACAACGCAAGTTCCACGTTTTCGAGTACGGTGAGGTTTTCGATGATATTGAAATCCTGGAAAATCATCGCGATATTCTTCTCGCGGTACTTTTCCCAATCCGTTTCCGAATAGTGCGAAGTTTCCGCGCCGTTGAAGTACAACTCGCCCTCTTCATAACTGTCGTTCGCCGCGATAACGTTTAAAAGAGTGGACTTACCGCTTCCGCTCTCCCCTTCTATCGTCACGAACTCGTTATAATCGAAATCGAGATTAACGCCTCTGATACCGATCGTAAGAATATCGTTGCTGTCGTATATTTTTCCTATGTTTTTCAGTCGTAACAGCAATTTGAATCTCCTTGCCACAATGTTTTTGATAGTTAGTCTCCGCTAACCACGTGTCATAAAATTACAGTAGTTAGCAAACGTTAACTGATTACCTTTTAATAACCGGCCTCCCGACCGGTTGTTTTCTGATAATCTGCTTTTTGTAGCATTCCGAAAAATGCTACAAACGGCATATGCCGCTTGCCCTACTGTTCTTTCGATTTTTTACGCAGAAGATTATAGCACAATCCGCAATCGATGTCAATAAATCGATACGAACTTTTCAAAAGTTATCTGAGGCTAATTTTTTGCGTTGCCCGTCGGATCTTTGAAAAACTCCTCCGCAAGTTCTTTGCCTCCCGTTTTACGGACTTTTCCGTCTTTTATCCACACGGCCCTGTCGCATAACGCGGCGGCGCAACGTTTATCGTGCGTAACGGTGATCATGGTATTTTTCGTTTCTTCATGAATCCGATTGAGTATTTCCGTCATTTCGCACAAGCCTTTATAATCTTGCCCCACCGTCGGTTCGTCCAGAATCAGCACTTCGGGCGCGGTGGCAACGACGGCGGCAATGGAAACCCTGCGTTTCTGTC
>ERZ780046.877-NODE-877-length-11522-cov-3.063661_pt1 | contig 11522 bp, 6 predicted proteins | sample MGYA00511848_ERZ780046 | MGnify/ENA primary metagenome ERZ780046 (study PRJEB29588, sample SAMEA2147983) | human gut metagenome | biome: human gut; feature: human-associated habitat; material: faeces | place: Denmark | collected 2008/2010 ...
AAGACAGTGATTTTAACGAGGTTGATATAAGAAATTGCAAGGGGCAGGAATATCAAGGATCTGATTTTGCAGGAGCAATTTTTAATTTTAACGGTAATATGAATATAGATAATTCTGTTTTTTCACATAATTTTGCGGATGCCGAAGGTGTTAACTTTGCAATCGGCGGTGCTGTGTATAATTTGAATGATGGAGATATAAATATTTCATCCACGATTTTCAGAAATAATTTTTCAAGCGGTGCTTCTGCATCAGGTGGTGCAGTGGCTAACGGTTTTTCTCCTTCGGATAACCCTGATATGTCTCTTGATAATGTTGTCTTTGAAAACAACTATGCGCATGGCACCGTTACTTCCCAAGGCGGAGCATTGTTTAACAAAGGTTCTGTTGAGATAAATAATACTTTATTTAAAGATAATTATACCAAATCAGGAGACAACGCTTTATCGTTTTTGTACGGCGGAGCAATAGATAATGCTGGAAATATGACTATAAACAACAGTATTCTTTCCGGAAATTACTCCAGCGGTACTACAAATCAGGCTGTTGCGTTGGGCGGTGCTATATATAACAGCAAGACTTTAACAATAAATAACTGTGTTATAAGAGGAAATACAATTCATTCAGATTATTACGCAGACGGCGGTGCAATTTATAATGCTGAAAATGCCGAAACAACAGTTCGTAATTCACTTATAGAAAATAATACTGTTTCATCAAAAGTTCAATACAGTTCTGCGGCGCTATATATAATGCCGGAAGATTTATTATTGAAGGCGCAACTCTGCGTGATAACCATGATAAAGACGGGGAACTTAACGATATATTTAATACTAGTACGGGAACATTAGTATTTTCATCCGATGCTGTTACAAATATTGAAAGCGGAATAAGAGGGGAAGGTAATATTATTAAACAAGACAGCGGTATATTAAACTTAGGCGGTAAGAACGATGATTATAAAGGAGATTTTAATTTTGAAGGCGGTACTGTAAACCTTCTTGCAGACAGTACTTATTTTAATGCTGCTAATACAAGTTTTTCAAATGGTATTAATTTTAATATGCAAAACGCTCAAATTAATAACATAAACTTTGGAAATTTAAATCTTACAGGCAAGGCTAATATTTTCCCGGATGTTAATTTCAACACCAATACAATGGACAGAATTAATGCAAATTCTGTTTCAGGCGGCGGAACTCTTTTTGTGCCTGATCTTTCCTTTCAGGGTACTCCTGATGCTCCGTTTATATCAATACCGTTTGCGGATAGTGTTTTAAAAGATTATGTACAATATGTATCTTCAACTGTTCATACTCCTATTTATAATTACAGCTCAAGCTATAATTCAGGGGACGGTAATTTTAATTTTGTAAGAGAGGGTTTTAACCCTTCAATTTTCGCACCTGCTGTTGCTGCACAACTGGCAGGGTATGCTGCTCAAATAGAAACTTATAAAAATGTATTTTCAAATCTTGATATGGTAATGATTGCTCCTCCGGATGTTCCCGTAAACAGTATGTCTTTACGTAATAAGACCGCCAGCGCATCGGGGCAGTTTGTTTTTTCGCCGCTGTTGTTTCCCGAGCAGAGAAACGGTATATGGTTTAAACCTTACACCATTTTCGAAAAAGTGCCTTTAAAACAAGGACCAGATGTCTCAAATGTTAGCTATGGAACTTTAATTGGAGCAGAAAGCGCTTTAAGAGAGCTCAAAAGGGGCTGGTATAATCTTTATGGAGCTTATGCAGGATATAACGGATCTCATCAGGCCTTTAATGGGAACAGTATATACAACAACGGCGGTTTAGTAGGGGCGGATACCGCTTTTTATAAAGGAAAGTTTTTCAGCTTATGGACTGCTAATGTCGGAGCAAATTCAGCAGAGGCTTCAACAGGCTTCGGGAGGGATAATTTTGCAATGCTAAATACGGGTATTGCAGAAAAAACAGGGTATAATTTTGAAACTTTTGAAAGAAGATTAATCATTCAACCCAGTCTGTTAATGTCTTATACATTTATAAACACTTTTGACTTTACAAATGCCGCTAATGTGCACATAAATGCTGATCCGCTCCATGCAATTCATATTGAACCGCAGATAAAATTAATCGGTAATTTCAAAAATTATTTACAGCCGTATTTAAGTGTTTCTATGATTTGGAATATAATTGACGATACAAAATTTCAGGCAAATGATGTTTATCTTCCCGATTTATCAATAAAACCTTATGTTCAATACGGTGTTGGTGTCCAAAAACGATGGGGAGAAAGATTAACCGGATTTCTCGAAGCCATGTTAAGAAACGGAGGCAGAAACGGTATTGCTTTACAATTCGGTTTACGTTTCAGCATATAACGGCAATTTTTTAGTTTTATATGTTTTATAAGTTTGTGTTATTATTGCTCTGTTAATAAGGAGTGTAAATATGCCGATAGACTTTAATTCTCATATATATTTTGTTAATAATAACAGACCTTTTTTACAAAATGTGGTTAATTCTAACTATATTGCCAACCAACCTGTAAAAGATACTTTTGTAAAATCAGTATCGGATAACTCTATAAAAATAGAAAAAAAGACATTTGGTAAAATTGAAAAAACAAATCAGACTGCCGAGCTTTATACAATTACTAATAAAAGCGGTGCAAGTGTAAGTCTGTCGTCTTTCGGTGCAACAATTACATCAATAAAAGTTCCCGATAAAAACGGAAAATTGACAGATGTAACACAAGGGTATAACTCGGTAACTCCATACGAAAAATCTCCTGTAGGTCATGCAGGAGGAACAATCGGTCCCTGTGCAAATAAGATTAACAACGGAACTTTTAAACTCGGACAAAAAGAGTACAAACTGGATTGCAATAAAGATAAGGGAAAAACTCATTGTCATGGCGGAAAAGAAGGCTTGGATGTTAAAAATTGGAATGCACAAATATTAAAAGACGGGGTAAAATTTACATATACTAAAAAAGATATGGAAGGCGGTTATCCTGCAAATGTAAAAATGTCAGTTACATATAAGTTTGATAATGACAATAATCTGTCAATAAAGTATGAAGCAGAAACGGACAATGATACAATTTTAAATCTGACTAACCATTCTTATTTTAATCTTGACGGGGCGGAAAATGCGCAAGAAAATTCCGTAATGGAACATTCGGTTCAATTACCCAATTCGTCAAAGTACACTCCTGTAAATGAAATAGCAATTCCTACAGGAGAAATAAAATCGGTTGAAGGAACCGAATTTGATTTCAGAGCTCCCAAAAAATTTTCTGAAATGAATAAAAACGGTTATGACCAGAATTTTGTTATAGACAATTATGACGGAAAAACACTGATGGAAGCCGCAAACGTTAAATCTCAAAAGTCAGGCATAAGTTTAAAAGTATTAACGGACTTACCCGGGTTTCAGTTCTATACCGCAAATAATTTAGGTAAATCTGAGCAGCCGCTTGGCAAACATGCAAAACGATATGAAAAACATTCGGCGTTTTGTGTTGAACCCCAATTTTTTCCTGATGCAATAAATACATTTGATGAAAAACCTGTTCTTAAAAAAGGTGAAAAATATAACAGAACTATAATTTATTCATTTAATACAGAAAAATAAAAAAGACAGATAAAAATCTGTCTTTTTTAACTGGGCAAGGGTGGATTCGAACCACCGTAGTCTCGCGACGGCAGATTTACAGTCTGCTCCCTTTAGCCACTCGGGCACCTACCCATATTCTTTTTTCAAAAATGCCTTTGACGGGATTTGAACCCGTGGCCTCTCCCTTACCAAGGGAGTGCGCTACCCCTGCGCCACAAAGGCTAAATGCCACAAGGGCTTTTTAAGTAAAAATGCCGACTATAGGAATCGAACCTACAACCTACGGTTTACAAAACCGTTGCTCTACCATTGAGCCAAGTCGGCAAGTCACATGAACTATTCTATTAAGAAAATATTTAAATGTCAAGACTTTCTTTTAATATTTTGATGTATAATTATCAGGTAAAAATCTTTTAAAGAAAGGCTGATAATGCATGTTTAAATATTTTGCTCCGATTATGCTTTTAACTGTTTCAAATATATTTATGACTTTCGCATGGTACGGTCATTTGAAACATAAATCTACGGCTTTATGGGCTGTTATACTCATAAGCTGGGGAATTGCGTTTTTTGAGTACTGCTTTCAGGTGCCTGCAAACAGAATTGGAAGTTATGTATATTCTGCTGCACAATTAGAAACTATTCAGGAAATTATTACACTCGTTGTTTTCAGTGCATTTTCTGTTCTTTACCTCAAAGAAGAATTTCGGTGGAATTATCTTGCAGGCTTTGTTTTAATTGTTTTGGCTGCTTTTTTTATATTTAAAAAGTGGTAATTTATTTGGAATAAATTGTTATCACGTATGGAGATGCTTCTTTTGTTTCTATAAATTTCAGATTATAACTGCAGATTTCTTTTATATCCGTAAGCGATTTTAAGGTTAATAAATCGTTTAGTGAAGCAGCCTGATACTGTTCCGGATCTTCAACCAGATGTTTAAATTTTTCTTTGTCGAAATCGTTAAAATTTTCGGTTGTTGTTATGATGAATTTCTGACCGGGCTGCATGTTTGTTATTATATAATTCATTAACAACAATGTGTTGTAGGGTATATTGTTTTGATAAAAATACGGCTGCAGTATTTCCTTTCTTTTTTCTATGGGAAGTGAATTAAATTGTTTTTCATTTGCTGCCATAACCTCTGATTTATAGGCGAAATCCTTTAGAATACTTATAACATTTACCTTTTTGTCTAAATATTTATCAAGGACTTCTTTTCTGTTCCAAACAAGAATAAAATCCGAATTTTGAATTTCTGATTGATTTATAAGATTGGCTAGAGGGCGGAAGCCGTCACGAGGAATTTTATATGCGGCGTTCGGCGAAAATAAAAGATAAACCAGATTTAATACAATAAATATTGACGGAATAATTACGTTTAGCTTTTTTGCGTTTGAAATAAGAGAAAATCCGTAAGCCGTAATGATTAAAAAAGCAGGCATGGATATTGCCGCATATCTCGGAAGTATTTTAAAATTAGTGAATTTAAATGCAATAATTTCCGCAATAAAAAATACTGCAGCAGGAGCAATAACTGCATAGGAAAATTTATCTTTTCTTAACGCTGTGTAAATTCCGAAAAGAGCCGCTGAAACAGGCAGTACTATAAAAATTAATTTAGATAACGAAAGTGTTGTAAAGAATAAATGCATATAATGCGGCGGGTTATTAGCCAGACTTTCGAGAACAGGAGTAAACATGTCCTGGATTACGATAAATAAGCTTGACCAGTCGCAATAATAACCGTTAATCTGGTTTGTGTATTTTGCCGAATTAATAAATAAAAACAAACATACCGGAATACATAATATTATAAGTGTAAATATTGCATTTCGGAGATGTTTAAGCGGTTGTTTTTGTAAGTAAAGATATACAAAAACAGTTAATATTAGGGCAATAACATATATAAAAGCAATTGTATAGGTATGTATTAACGCAAAGCAGGTAATGACAAGTGCTGCATAAGTCCATCTGTTTTCAGGATTATTTTTTATTTTCACGATAAAGAGTACAGTTAATGAGGCCAGCAAGATTAAAAGAGAATACATGCGCACTTCTTGTGAATAATAGATGAAGAAACTATTAATTGCAAATAGTGAAGCACATAAAATACTTGTTCGGGGTGAGGGCAGCTCTCTGCCTGTATAGAAGCCTGTTATAATTGTCAGTATCCCGCAAAAAGCTGAGAAAGCTCTCAGTGATAAATCCGATAAACTGAATATTTTAGCCCACCAGTGCAAAAATAATTGATACAAGGGCATGTGTACATCTGTCTTGAGCGTGTAATATATGGTCGATAATGCATTTGACTGACTTGCCTGTTTAAAAGAGACAAGTTCGTCATAAGACAATCCTCCTGCTTTGTCAAGAAAAATCAATCTGAAAATTAATCCCAAAATAAACACAAGTGCAATTAACCAAATATTTTTATTTTTCATACACATCTCTTCCCTATAAATAAGCGGAAGACGGGACTCGAACCCGCGACGTCAACCTTGGGAAGGTTGCATTCTACCACTGAATTACTTCCGCATAATTTATTTAGTCTTTTGCAAAATAAAAACCAGCCTCAGGGGCTGGTTTTTATGGAGCGGGAGACGAGGCTCGAACTCGCGACATCCTCCTTGGCAAGGAGGCATTCTACCACTGAATTACCCCCGCATCGGGTACTTTTTTATTATTACATGAACAAAATTTTTTTGCAAGCATTTTTTTTAATTTATACTGCTGCTGTTTCCTCTCGTTTTTCTTGACTGTCCATAGAGCGTACATCGATATCAAGTCTATCGGAAAATTGTTTTTTTAAGCTGTTTACAAGTTCATTTGAGGTTTCCACCCAGAACATGGAAGCTGTTAATACTTTTACGTCGCCGTCAAAATCTTTAAGTTTGAATGTCACAGGGTCTGAGCCTGAATGTTGGCAAAGCATGTTTTTAAGCAATACAATTTCTTCAAACTTGAAATCATCAAGAAGTGAAATCGTAAAAATATTTGAATTATCAACAGTTTTAACGGTTTCAACGATTAGTGAAGGCGGTTCGTCATCGCTTCTTCTGTTAACTTTTCCTGATATGATTACTCTCTGCTCATTTTGCAGGTAATCACCGTATTCCTGAATTTTTCCGTTAAAAGCAATTACTTCTATTTTCCCCGATAAATCTTCAACGGTAACAAATCTGATGAATTTTGTCGGGTCTTTTTTGGTGGGAATTTGTTTAACTCCCGTAATAAGTCCGCATATGGTAACGATTTTATCATTGGGCTGTTCCGGAATTTCCGTTATTTTATGCGTCATAAGGAACGGCAACTTATCCCTTATAGTTGACAGCGGGTGGCTTGTTACATAAAAGCCGAGAAATTCTTTTTCAAAATTTTGCAAAGTTCTGGCATCATATTCTTCATCTGAGCCTGAAAGCTGAAATTTTGCATCTTCAATAGCTGATGTATCGCCGAGCATGTCGAATAAACTGCCTTGACCTGATTCTTTCGCTTTGGATTCTTTTGATGCAGTTGCCGTAATATATTCGATATTATCCATAAGCTGCTTACGGCTTTTTTCGATTGAGGCGAATGCTCCTGCTTTAATCAATCCTTCAAGAGTTTTTTTGTTAGAACATTTTGTATCAAGACGTTTAATATAATCATAAATTGATTTATAATCTCCGTTTGCCTCACGCTCTTTTATAATTTCTTCGATAACGCCTTCTCCTACCTGTTTGATAGAAGCAAGACCGAAGCGGATATTTTTTCCGTCGGGGGCGTATTCAAGATATGATTTGTTAATATCAGGCGGGAGAACTTTGATACCGTATTTCAAAGCTTCTTCAATATAAGCCTGTGTTTTATCCTGATCTCCGGCGACACTGGAAAGCAAAGCTGATAAATATTCAACGGGATAGTGGCATTTGAGATAAGCTGTCTGGTAAGCAACAAATGCATAAGCTGATGAATGCGCACGGTTAAAGCAATATTGCGCGAAGTTTTCGATTTTTTCAAATAAATCTTCGGCTTCTTCTTTTTTCATGCCGTATTTTGCGGAACCTTCTACGAGTTTCCCTTTTTGCGCTGCCATGGCAACAGGGTCTTTGTGCCCCATCATACGGCGAACCTGATCGGCTTGTCCGAGTGAATAATCAGCCATAATCTGGAAGATTTGCATGATTTGTTCCTGATAGACCATTGTTCCGTATGTATCTTTCAGGATAGGTTCTAATCTGGGGTGTGCATAAGTAATAGCCTGACGACCATGTTTTCTTTCAACGAAATCGTCAACCATGCCCGAACCGAGCGGACCTGGTCTGAAAAGGGCTACCAATGCGCCTAAATCTTCAAATACGTCGGGTTTTAACTTTTTAACCAAACTTGTCATACCAGAGGATTCTAACTGGAATACTCCGACAGTTTCTCCTCGAACAAGCATGTCATAAGTAGGTTTATCATCAAGCGGAATATGGTTAATATCAACATCAATTCCCTGACACATTTTTACCAGTTTACAGGTTTTATGTATCATTGTAAGGTTTCGAAGCCCTAAAAAGTCCATTTTTAAAAGCTTCATTTTTTCAAGAATTTCTCTGTGATACTGGGTTATGATAATTCCGTCTTTTGAAGGCTGTACGGGCACAATCTGGTCAAGAGGTTTATATGAAATAATAACACCCGCCGCATGCATACCGATACCGCATTTCATACCCTCAACACATTTCGCCGTGTCAATTACACGCTTAATCTCGGGGTCTGTGTCGTAAAGGTTTTTAAGTTCCGAACCTTCTATCATGGAACCTTCAATTGTATCTTCAATTAATGAAGCTGTTTTGTTACTTTTTGCATATTCCATGCCGAAAACTCTTGCCACACTTTTAAAAGCATTTCTTGCAGCCAGCGTGTTGAACGTAATAATCTGGCATACCTTATCTTCTCCGTATTTTCTTACAACGTAATCGATAACTTCGCCGCGTTTTTCAATACAGAAGTCTGTATCAATATCAGGCATACTGAAACGTTCGGGGTTAAGGAACCTTTCAAACAACAGGTGGTGGCGTATAGGATCTAAGTCTGTAATATCAAGAGCGTATGCAACAACAGAACCGGCAGCCGAACCTCTTCCGGGACCTACGGGAATATCATGTGTTTTCGCATAGTGGATAAAGTCCCAGGTAATCAGGAAGTATGCTGAAAATCCCATTTTTTCGATAATACCGAGTTCATATTTTACGCGTTCTTTAAGTTCGGGAGTTATATTTTCTTCACCGTACTTTCTCTTTAAACCCTGCATTACGAGTTCTTCAAGGTAAGAATCAGTTGTATGATTCGGGGGTACCGGAAAATCAGGCAAAGGTGCTTCCCATTTAATTGTAACGTGGCATTGTTCCGCAATATCTACCGTATTTTTAATACATTGGTCAAAAGTTTCCGAATCCAGCCATTTAAAAGCATCCCGCATTTCCGAAACTGTTTTTACATAAAACTCATTATTCGGGAAATGGAAGCGGTTTTCTTCGTCTTTCATCGACTGTGTTTGCATGCAAAGCAATGTATCATGCCAATCTGCATCTTCCTTTCTCAAATAGTGAGAGTCGTTGGTAATAATCATTTTAATATCGAGCTCTTTAGCTATTTTAATTAAGTCAGGGTTTGTTCGTTTTTGTTCTTCAAGCCCGTGATCTTGCAGCTCGATATAGTAATCTTCACCGAATAAATCTTTATAGCGTTTGGCAACCGCTTTTGCTTCTTCGTAATCACCTTTAAGCAGGTTTTGAAGAACTTCACCGCCAAGACAAGCCGAACAGCATATTACTCCTTCGTGGTGTTCCTTAAGAAGTTCAAAATTAATACGGGGTTTCATATAAAAACCTTTGCAAGCCGCGTCAGAAGCCAGCTTTACAAGGTTCATGTAGCCTGTATTGTTTTTTGCTAAAAGTATAAGGTGATATCTGGGATTGTTATTCGGATCGCGTTCTGTGATATCACCGTTATGAACGTAAAACTCACAGCCTATAATAGGCTTAATACCTGCTTCTTTTGCTTCCAAATATAAGTCAAGTGCACCGTACATTACACCGTGGTCGGTAATTGCAACGGCAGGCATGTTATTTTCTTTTGCAAAATTGCAAAGATCTTTTAATTTTATGGCACCGTCCAGCAGCGAGAATTCACTGTGCAGGTGTAAAGGTACAAATTGAGTATTACTATCCATAATTAAAATTTTAGCACAGTTAATTAATAAATAAATTGATTGTTAAAGAATGTTATTTTATGTTTCGTTATAATTCTCGAGAGTTTTGTTAATTCTCTCAATCATTTCTTCCTTTAAAAATTTAGGAGAACAAATTTCACATTCGGTACCATATCTCATAAGACGTTTTATAAGCAGGTTTAAGTCCTCATTTTTGTTTACGATAATGTGGCTTCCGTCTGCTTCAATTCTGTCAAGTCTTTCCCAATCTCTTAATTTGTAGTTTCTTGCCAGTCTGTTTTTAATTCTGTAAACAACCGTTGTCGGAATTGATTGTGAAGATGTTGATATCGGGAGCTGTTTTACCGATTTTATATTTTCGATAGGTATTTCATAAACTCTGCTTCCGTTATTTCCCAACACTTTAAGACATATTTTACGTTTTTGATAAATCTGTTCAATAGGAGAGCAAAGAAGATTTATTTCTTCTCCTCTGTCGTTTGTAAAAATAATTTCCAGTTTTAATTTATCCTGACAGTATTTTTCGCACTGCTTAACCTGCTCAACCATTTCTGAATGATAAAATGACAGATGGAGATTTTTTGTATTATCAGCAATTTGTTCAAGGCTCTGCGCTGCTTCGTCATATCTCACTTCAAGGTCATGAATAAAATGTTCACAGTTCGTTTTATTTTTACCTGCTGGAAGAATACTGCACGCTTCTTTTATCAGCCCGATACTTTTCATGTCATTCAAATCAAGTTTTATCTTATATAAAGAACTGAACATGTGATATTTATTATTAATTTTTTTAACCTTAATACCAAATATTCTCATTGCATTGAGGTATTTGTTTAAAGTTACATGGGTATTTGAAGTCCCGTCGTATTCTCCGTTTGAGAAGTGGTCTATAACTTTTTTAAACTCTACTTCTCCTTCATAAAGCATTTTTATGAATTCGAAGAGTTTAACACAGGAATCATTGTATTTTTCTGTTAATTTTTTAGCCACAATAATACCCCGCTTTCATGTCTTTTAGAAGTTTGATAAAATCATTTTTAAAGCTTTCCGGTTCTAACACTTTGCATATCGGACCATATTCAAGAAGTTTTTGTTTTGCAAGAAAATCATTTGATGTTTTCATTTCGATAACCGCATAATTATTATGTTTTTCAATAATTTTTTCGTTGTCTGCCGGATTAAGTTTGTCAGGACTGCACTCAAGTGTATACGTAATTCTGAATTCTTTTAAGTTCTCCGGAATTGTTTTTTCGACTTTAATTTCATTAATTTTCTTTATTCTGCTTACAAGAAAACTTCCGTACTGCATATATTCAAAACCTGTACCGTAAAGATAAATTTTCCCGTTTGAAGAGTCAATTTTGTCTGCAATCAATTCAATACTTTTCTCCCCGGAGTTCGGAGAATTATATTGTATTACAATTTGCTCTTTTCTGTCACAACAGTCAAGTAAATCTTCAAGCAGTTTTTTATCAATATCTCTGAGCATTGAAATTTTTCTGATATCTGCAATGAAGTCATCATTTTTTATATAAGAACCTATTTTCTCAAAAAAACGTTCCATAGATAAAAGTTCTTTGACATCCATATTTTTTACAATGCTTTTATAAATCTTAATTACGCTTTGAATTTGTTCATCAGAGAGCTTCAGTTCAAACGGGTGGGCTGTTATAACATATCTTGAAATTTTGTCATCGCCTCTAAATCTCTTAACTTCGCATCCGAT
>ERZ780046.880-NODE-880-length-11489-cov-5.049851_pt1 | contig 11489 bp, 6 predicted proteins | sample MGYA00511848_ERZ780046 | MGnify/ENA primary metagenome ERZ780046 (study PRJEB29588, sample SAMEA2147983) | human gut metagenome | biome: human gut; feature: human-associated habitat; material: faeces | place: Denmark | collected 2008/2010 ...
TAGTTAATTGGTTTTAAAAGATAGTTGAATGCTTGAACATCATAACCATCAAATACATATTCCTTAAATGCAGTAAGAAATATAATAATACCTGTGTAACCGCTTTCTCTGAGCTGTTTGCATGCATCAATTCCGGTGAATGAGTTATTGCAATTTAATTCGATATCAGAAAAGAATAAATCACATTTTAGAGTAGGCAAGGATTTAATAAATTTTTTATATTAAGCCAAATAATATTTATTAAAATCCCTGTGTTAGCAGCCCATTTTTTTATTGAGTCTGAGAGTGTTATGAAATCACTTTCATTATCTTCAAGAATTGTGATGTTAATAATCATTAATTATCCTCCAATCAATTATCTAAAGGAAATAAAATAGAAACTGAGAAAATCTCAGTGCCGGGATCAAATTCTATGATGCCATTATATTTTTTTACAATCTCATTAATCCTTTTTATTCCGATGCCATGTTCGTTTTTATTAGAAGTTTTTGTGGTTAAAAGGTTGCCATTTCCTCCATAAAGGTATATACCATTTGAACTATTTGATATAAATAGTAGTAGCATATTGTTATATGGTTTAATTTCAATTTGAAGTCTACGTTTAGTCATGTCTAACTTACAGTTGGCTTCTATTGCATTATCAAGTAAAGCTAACTTGAAAAAGTAAATTCCAGTGCAGAAGTAAATTCCACACTCATTTAAAAGTTCTTGATTTTCTAAGAGTTTTATAAGCTCAAAACGCTTATTTCTGTTATAATAGGAGTAACTTCTTGGAAAAAACTGATTTGATGGTATGACAAACGGACCACTGGAAGGTAGTGTGCGAGACTAAATTCCACTGGTCATGTGAGGAAAATGTGAAAGTTTAATTTCCAGTCCGACAGCAGATTTCTAAGTGGTTGTTAATGGTTGAAGCGAATCAGCTTAGGCGTTAGATTGACCAAATCAGGGTCAATGCGCTTAAGCTGAAATGCGTTTAGGGTTTCTTTTCCGAGTGTCTCTAATGCGGCGTCATAAGGCGTGCTTCCATTAAGACTTTCCCTTGGAGTGGAGTTGATGTGATTCACGATTAGATTCACATCCCATTGTGTCAAAAATTCAAAACTAGTTCCTTTGGGAAGCACCATGCGAAGCATGGTGTGAGCCTGCTCAAGACCTCCTTTTTGTCCGCTACGCATGGGATCACAATAGTAGATGCTGGTACGCTGAATTTCATCCAGTCCTGTTTCAAGAGCGACAGGATCTCCGAATTCTGAACCTCTGTCTGTCAAGATATATTCAAAGACAGATAAGAACTCATAGGTGCCCATACGTTTTTCTAAACGGTCAAAAATAAGCCGGACAGCGCCTTTAGTACAACGATTCAGGAGAAAGGCAAGGAACAGCTTTTCCTTAGTGAAGAAAAAGGTCAGTAACGTCTTGTTGGATTCTCTGGATGAGTGTACCGTATCCATTTCTACAAAAGAGGATAACTGCAGCTCACTAAAATCACTGAATAACCTTTTCTCGAAGACGGTTCTGTTTGTAATCTGTGTTTTATGGCACTTTCGTGGCTTGAAGCCGGGCTTACGTTTTAAATCAATGTTTCTGGCTGTAAACAGACCTTGATCCAGATAGGTGTACAAGGAACGGACTGACATATCCAGTTCTGGATGATTGGTAATGATTTGATATGGAGATTGTCCCTGCTCGATTAAAGGAGAAACAATGCCATCCTTTTTGCGTAATTCATGTTTTGTCATGTTTATACCGGCTCTGGAACCGGAAAGCTTTTCACGGTATTTTCTATCAGCAAAACGTGCATCGTATCTGTATTTCTGGGCGATGGTGCAATGATTTATCTTTTTTGTGCAGCCATTACAGACATAGGGCGCCTTATCCAGTCTTTTGCACTGTTCCTTCACAAAATCCTTGCAAGTTTGATTACAGGTGGGGCAGGAAGTGCATTTTACATCGCAGAGAATGATTTTTCCGCAGACATTGGTTTTCCGGCAATGGAAGCGATGAATACAAAAGTTATGGGCATTATAGAAAGTACCTTTGTGATACCAGTCGGATAGACGGTGAGCCCTTACTTCTTTGGAAATGGTTGTTGGATCCTTGCAAAGAAAGCGGGCAATGTTCTTAAAGGTTTCTCCCTTGTTCAGTTCGTTTTCGATATAGATACGGTCTTCAAGGGAAAGGTGCTTCTGGTTTCCTGGAATATATTTACTCATGGATATCCTTCTTTCTACTGCTGTCAGAAAGAAAGATAACCTTACCATTTTTATATGAAAGAGTAAACCTTTACTGTGCGGGAGTAAATTCCACCACCAAATGTGGTGGTGGAATTTAAAATTTCATTTTTGGTCAATATGCCAAATTCACCACTTCTATTGAAAAGGAAAAATATCCATGATATAATACGAATCGTCATTATAAAACAAATAAATAATCGGAAAAGGAAGTAAATAATTATGGAAAATACAGGAGCAACATTAACTGGAAAAGCGAGCGTTGATAAACCATGGTTACAGTTTTATCCAGAAGCACTGCGCAACGTTGAAGTGCCAACAATAACTGTTGAAACGTTTTTAAGAGCAAAAAATCCAGACGAAAATAAAATTGCATTTGAATATTACGGAAACAAAATTACATGGAAAGAATTCTGGGGAGAAGTTGATAAAGCAGCAAAATCTTTAAAGATACTTGGATTTGGTGAAGGAAACAGAATTCCTGTATTTCTGCAAAGTGTTCCGGCACATTTTATCCTTCTGATCGCAGCAGAAAGAATCGGAGCTGCAATTATCTGCAGAGATGACATTCCAGAAGAATTATGTTTTGCAATCAGAAAATCAAAATCAGAGACAGCATTTGTCATGGATTATACATCAAAGTCAGATGAAGATCTGTTCCGTGCAACGACACCAATGAAGCGTGTAATTAAGGTTTCTCCATATGATTATGCAGATAGAAAATCTGTCCCGGACTATGTTGAAAAAGAAATTGCATCCAGATATACCGGTGCGATAGAGACAACAGAAGGAGATCTTACATGGGACGAGTTCCTGGCACTTGGGAAAGATTATACAGAAGACTATATGGCACAAGAAGATGTGAACAGACCAGTATTTGGCGCATATACAAGCGGATCCACAGGAATCTCTAAATTAGTTATTCATTCTTCTTCTAATATAGTAGCAACTGCATTCCAGATGTCCATCTTTATTCCGCCGTCAGATGTACCGGAAAAATGGTGGCTGCCAATCTTACCACCTGCACTGATTGCAGTAACTGTATCAATGGCAATCTTCCCATTGTCAGCAGGACTGATTATGGTACTTGATCCATTCTGTCCGCTGGAAGATATTGATATCGCATTTATGGAGCAGAAGCCAAACTTCTGGGCACTGATTCCAATGTTCTGTGAAATGCTTATGAAGAGTGACAGAATTCCGGAAGATTACGATATGTCTCATCTAAGAAGTATCGGAACCGGAGCTGAAGCAATGAACGAAAGGAAAACACAAGAAGTAGAAGCATTCTTCCATAAGCATAATGTTAAAGCAACTTTAAGTGCCGGATATGGTCAGAGTGAAGGATGTTCAAACTTTACACTTCCAAATCCGATGTTCCCGCTGGTAGACGGATGCGTTGGAATGCCAATGCCGGCAACAACTATGGCAGTATTCTCAGAGGATCTGGAAGAACTGAATTATGGAGAAATCGGAGAATTATGTATGACGGGTCCTGCTATGATGCTCCACTATGCGGGATGGAGAGGTGATGAACTTACTGAAAGAACACTGATCAATCATCCAGATGGGAACTGCTGGTTACATACGGGAGATAAAGCTTACATCAATGAACACGGAATTGTATACATTCTTGGACGTGGAACAACAAAGCGTTTCGGTGGCGGAGAACTTTACATGATGAGAATGGAGACAAAAGCAGTACGTGTAGCTGGTGTAGAAGATGGATTCTTCTGCTTTGTACCAGATCAGGATCATGAAGGATATTTCCTTCCATATTTCTTTGTAATCCTTGATGAAACAAAGAGTCTGGATGAAGTAAAAGCAGGTCTTGCAGATGCACTGGAAGAATATGAATATCCGGTAGACATCCGCGTAATCAAGGAAAGACCGTATTTCCACTTCAAGACAAACAGAAAAGAACTCACAGCAGCAATTCTTGAGGAACTGAACTAAAAAAGACTCCTCTGTTGCATCAATATGTAAATTCTATATAAATAAGTAAGAAAAAACTTGATGATTCCCCGTATTTTAACAAATCATAAGATACGGGGGGATTTCTTTATTACGTTTATACATGCCAGAAACCTGAAAACCAGACTTTTCGATGTGTTTTTGTGCTAAAAAACGTCAGTATGTCTTGAACAAAACAGTTAGCAGTGATATATTAAAGTAAATACCTAATTACTATATTATATGCAAAAATATATGCAAAATACGAATTACAGTAGCATATAATAGAGGGTGGAGTATAAATAAAATACAATGGAAATGAGGTGGGGGCAAACAAAAAACGTAATATGAATTGTCTAATACAAACACGAAAGGAAGGGTAGACATTATGAAAAAGAGAAGTAAAATGCTTTTGAGTTTATTCCTCTCTACTATAATGGTATTCAGTGTAGTGCCTTCAACAGTTTTTGCAGAGCCTGCACATGAAGAAACACCAGCAGTGCAGGAAAATACTACAGAAGCCGTGCAGGATAACACCAATACAAATGAGGCAGAAGATCCAGCAACAGAAGATTCTGTGACAGAAGATGATGCAACAGAAGCAACTACTGATTCTTCAAACACAGATAATGATGCTGTGGCCCAGACAGATAATGATGAAAATAAAGTAACTATTTCAGGTATTACAATACAGACACCAGTCATCCAGTTCAAGGGTGCTAATGCAGCAGTAGCAGAAGCACTTACAAAAGATATAAAGATTGATGAAAGCGATCCGGCAATCCAGAGCCTGCGTGAAGCATTGGGGGATCTCGAAATGGTTGGCGGAGAAGCCGGCACAGAATCCAATGAATCTAATATCAGCACAGCAGACCTGTATGAAGCAGATGAACAGGCTGAAACCAAGAAGCTGACAGCAGACCAGATTAATACAGTTGTTGGTATGTATCAGCAGTATCTGAATCAGTGGTCAGCCAATGCTAATGTACTCGGTGTTCAGAATCCATTCTTTCTGGATTTCAACGATGATACAGATGGTCTTGGTATCCTTGGTGAGATGCTTGCCTTAGACGGCAAATCTGTTCAGGATGTCAGAGATGGCAAGGTGAGCTACGATGACCTGACAGGTATGATCTTTACTTTCACATATGGTGATAAGTTAGGTATTAAGTATTATGGTCCAGATGTAACAAATGCAAGAGATGAAGCTCTTGCTGCAGTTACAGCATCAGGTGCACAGACAAAGGCACAGAAGCTGCTTGTTCTGAATGACTGGTTGGCCCATAACAATACATTTGATATGTCCTACATCATGAACTCTGGTAAGGAATCAGATGATGACAAGCCGATGATTGCAAAGGATCCTCAGAAGCAGGAGCATGAGGATGAAGTTTACAATGAGATCTATAAGGTTTACGAACCACAGATCAAACAGAATTTCCATGATCAGATTTATGCAGGCATTGAGAAGGATTTGCTTGTAAAATTTTATAAAAAAGCTATTGCTCAGACTTTGGTGAAGGCTGGACAGTCTGAGGAAGATGCGAATGCATATGTAGAAGCTAATAAAGAAGCTATCGAGAAGGATCCGGAAGCATTTGTGAAAGAAAACCTTCCAGACGCAGCAGAACCATTGAAGCAGGAGGCAGATAAATTTATCAAAAATGCTGAAGAAAAAGGCGTTGAGGTTTCTGAAGGCGTTACGATGACTGTTGAGCAGCTTACTCAGCAGCAGTTAGATAGCGCTACGAATCAGGCTGCAACCGGTATGACAACTGGTGTCATCAACTATTGGGAAGGTACTCAGTTTGGTGCATTCGGTATGGGTACATCTGTATGTCTGGGTTACTCCAGAGCTTTTTCATATCTTGTGCAGTGCCTGGATAAAGATATTTATCTTAAAGATCCAAGTAAAGGTTATGACAGCAAGAAAACTGTTACAGCAGATGATGGTACAACTTCAGAAGTATGTGATAACTGGAAGACAGCCAAAGAACTGTACTATGGTTCAGATGGTAAGACACTGGATATCAATGCAGGCTACACAGTTGACCTTGTAAGAATTTCCTTCCAGTCCAACGTTACAATGTATGGCGAAGAACAGGAAGACTTCGGTTCCGACCATTACTGGAATGCAGTCAAGGTGGATGGTCAGTGGTACTATGTAGACCCTTGTTATACAGATGTCTACACAGAAGTTATGAGTCGTGACCGTGTCGAGACAGATGGTGATATGAACCATGTCTTCTTCCTGTTCAGCGATACAGATGCAAGAAAATTGTATCAGGGTAACTTTAGTGTTTTAAGATCACTTTATCAGAATGAAGCAACAGATACAACATATGAAAAAGCATGGATGGCTCGTGCAGCAAGTAATGTTTACTATGCAGATGGTTATGCTTACTATATGTATGATTCGACAGACCTGTTTGACAGAGTAAGCAGCACAAGCATGAATCAGAGCCAGAAGGCTGCAGAGTACAAGATTGTTCGTCATAAACTGACAAATAAGGATACAGGCGATGGCGACAGCGATTATGAAACACTAATCAGCTTCACAGACAAGAAAAACGACGATGATGACGATACATTTGTAAGCGTTCTGAACAAAGACGGTAAGATGGAGAAGAATGATCTTCTGACCAAACTGTATGCACAGTTTGTGGATGAACAGAGCATTTACCCATCCATCGGTCTGACAGCAGCACTGTATACAGATGGTAAGATTTACTTCAACGTATCCAACGATATCGTTTCCTACAATCCTGCAGACGGTGCAGTAGCCGTTGTGAAGGAATATAACACAGTATCTGCAAAACGTGATAATACAAAGTTGTTTGGCGGTATGGCGTTTACAACAACAGATGAAAAGAGTGCAGATTTCACTGTCACAAATCATCCAATCGCAGGTTTGACTGTGAAGGGTGACGAACTGGTTGTTTCAATCGGTACAAACTTCGCGTTCATTTCAGGTAAGAGCAAACTGCTTGACCATTCCAGCTACGGTTATGAATTCGAAGAGACAGATTACAATCCGACTTATACAAACTACAAGAAATATCAGCAGTTCATGGGCAGTCAGAGCAATGATAATGACGAGTTCATGTGGTCAGCTAACTTCGTTGATACAGTTGATATGAAGACACTGACAGGTACTTCTCATAATTATGAAACAGTTTCTGAACCTGCATACTGCGGACGTAATGCATTTACAGAAGAACGTTGTTCTGACTGTGGTCTGATCAAAGAGGGCACACGAGTAGAAGCAGAGAATACAGCACACGAACATCATTACATCAAGTTCCATGAAACATACTATACAAAGACTGATAGCGGTAACTGGAACGAAGCGGACAACTATGTTTGCCCAGAGTGCGGTGCTTGTATTACAGAACCTGTTAAGTCCAAATATGAACAGGCTAATTCTACATACGAGAAAAGAAAAGCTATCTGGGATGAAGCTCAGAAGAACGCAGCAGAAGGACATGCTTACACAGCAACAGATGCTGAGTGGAGCGATGATCACACAAGCGTTACATTCCAGAATCTGAAATGTGAAACTTGTGCAAATCAGATCAATAAACTGGATTGTCTCCTTGAATCAGATGAAAATGCAACAAACAAAGCTAACAGAGATTCTATTGAGAAAGCTCTTTCAGAAAAAGTAACTGCAACGGCTAAACTTGTTAGTCACACTGGTACATGTGATCAGGGTGTAACATCTACTTACAAAGCAACAGGTAAGACAGATGATGGTTACAGATATACTGCATCTGATAAGAAGACATCTGACGCAGGTCAGCACCAGTACACAGGTACATGGGCATGGGAACCAGTAAAAGATGACAACGGCAATGTAACTGGATATACAGCATCTGTAACAGGTGTTAAGTGTTCTGTATGTGATGATGAACCTAAAGCAGAGCAGATTACAGTTGCTGATGCAGTTAAAGATACAGAGAAATCTGTAGCTGCAACATGTACAGAAAAAGGTAAAGATGTCTATACAGCAACAGCAACAGTAAAGGATGCTGAAGGTAAGACAGAAATTGGTACATTAACAGATACATATGAAGTTGAATTGGCAGCCCTTGGCCATAAGTATGGTGCTCCTGTATGGAACTGGACAAAGGGTGAGAACAACACTTACACAGCAACAGCAACATTTACATGTGCAAATGATGAGAAACATGTAGAAACAGTTGATGCAAAAGTAACTGAGAAATCTGATGGCGCAACATGTACAGAGGCAGGTAAGATTACTTACACAGCTAAAGTTACATTTGAAGGCAAAGATTACACAGGTACTAAGACAGAAGAAGTAGCAGCTCTCGGTCATGACTACAAAGTCTCAGAAAAAGACGGATGGAAATGGACAGCTGATAAAGAAAAAGGATATACAGCTGTTGCAACATTCGTATGCAGCCGTTGTAAAGATTCTCATGACGTAACTGCAGATGTTGTTAAAGAAGACAAGAACAGTCAGATCATCTACAAAGCAACTGCTAAATACACAGATGAAACTGGTAAGGAATTTACAGCTACAGCTACAAAGAGTACAAAAATGTCCGTATCTTACATAGTTCACGGTCAGGATTATGGCTGGGAAAAAGACTGGAAGAAAGACGGACAAACGTCTGGTACAGAAGGACAGTGTAAACGTCTGGAAGCAATCCAGATCAAGTTACCAGATGATGTTTCTGGATCTATCGAATATCGTACACATATTCAGGACATCGGTTGGGAAAAGAACTGGAGTAAAGACGGAGCAAAATCCGGTACAGAAGGACAGTGTAAACGTCTGGAAGCAATCCAGATCAAACTGACTGGTGAAGTTGAAAAGAATTATGACGTATACTACAGCGTACATGCCGAGAACTTCGGATGGCTCGGATGGGCTAAGAATGGCGAAGAAGCAGGAACAGCTGGTTACGGATACCGTCTTGAAGCAATCAGGATTCAGCTGGTTACCAAAGGGGACAAAGCACCAGAACTTATTGGTACTATCAAAGAAGCTATGAAAGCAAGACTGGTCGGATACCAGACACATGTACAGGACTATGGTACACAGGCATATGTATATGACGGTGCTATGGCAGGTACAGAAGGCGAGTGCAAACGTATGGAATCTATCCGTATGAAACTCCCGTCTTCAGTGAACAGCTCAATCCAGTACAGATCTCACGTTCAGGATATTGGATGGGAGAAGAATTGGGCATCTAACGGATCATTATCCGGAACAACTGGACAGTGTAAACGTCTGGAAGCAATTCAGATCAAACTGTCTGGTGATGTAGCAAAGAACTATGATGTATACTACAGAGTTCATGCTCAGGATTATGGATGGCTTGCATGGGCTAAGAATGGAGAATCTTCAGGAACAGAAGGATACGCAAAACGTCTCGAGGCAATTGAGGTTCGTCTGGTTCCAAAGGGAACAACTCCAGACCTTCCAGCATCAGCAAATGAAAAAGCCTTCATCAAAAAAAAATAACAAAGCTTAACTTGCAAGGGGCTGTCGGGAAATGAACCGCTCCCCATCAAGTAGACAATTGAAAAAATATAAATTTTTCCTGCCAGTAGAAATTTATCTGCTGGCAGTTTTTATGCAGCTTGCAAGTAAATTTCATGTTTTTCCATTGGCGTTAAAATTCCAAGATTCCTTTGCAAGCGTTTATTGTTGTAGTAATCTATATAATCTTCGATCATTTTTACGAGAGTACCTCTATCAGTGAATCGTTTTCCATAATATCGCTCTCTCTTCAGAATTCCCCAAAAGCCTTCCATTGGTCCATTGTCGATACATTTAGCAACTCGCGACATGCTTTGTATTATTCCAGCAGTTACAAGTTTTGTATGAAATGTCCTGTTCGTATATTGGAATCCTCTGTCACTGTGAAACAGTGGCTGCGCACCAGGATTTCTAAGTAAAGCATTGTCTACCGTATCAAACACCAAAGCATTGTTGTTCTTATCACGAATAACATACGAAACAATCCGTCTATCATATAGATCCAGTATTGCACTTAGATAAACTTTATGCTTTTCCATCCCAATATAATAATGGAATTCTGTCACATCAGTGAGCCATTTTTCATTTGGTGCTTTGGCAGTGAACTCCCGATTAAGTATGTTTTCAGCTATATACTGAGGGCTTGCAGCCTGTCTTGTGCATCCGTTGTTAGAATACTTGATAGTTGATTTTATATTAAGTTTACGGCAAATGCGTAGCACACGTTTATCGTTTACATCAATACCATGATATCGTTCCAAGTCATCCCTGATCCTTCGATAGCCTTTATCCGGTGAGTCTGTGTGAATCTTTTCTATCTCGTCGGCAATAAGCCTATTCTTTTGCTCACTTTTAGGAATTTCTCTGTGTAGCCATTTATAATAAGCTGCTCTAGAAACTTTACCAAGTTTACAAAGTGCAGCGATTGGATAATTATGTTCTTTGTGTTCTTCTTTGATTGCCTGATATATATGTTCATGACGGATCAGGCTTAGCCCCGCCTCCTCTCTATTTCTTCGAGTTTTTTTAAAAAAGATGCCTCCATTTCAGCACGTTCTTTCTCTGCTTTTAAAATTTTAACTTCAGCACGCAGCTTTTCTAATTCACTCATCTCATCGGGACGTTTTCGTTTGCCACGGTTATCTCTTAAAGCTTCCACTCCACCAGCTTCATATTTGACTATATAATTGCGAGCCTGTTGATAGGACACCTGGTATTGTTCTGCTGTTTGGGCATAATTACGATCATGTGCGATACAATACTGTACTATTTCAACCCGTTCTTCAAAAGTGGTTTTTCTTCCTTTGGTCATGATAATGTTTCCTCCTGTTCCAGAAGATTTTAATTCTTCATGACCATTATACTTCTTTATCCAGATTTGTAACTTAGCTTTTGAACGGATTCCGTATTTTTTGCAAATATCATCCTGAGAACCATAGCCTGCTAAATAATCTAAGACTGCTTGTTGTTTCAATTCTTTGGAATATTTTTTATTTCCTTTCAATGTGAATGCATTTGCTCCCATAGATTCATAGTTTCGAATCCATTGTTGGACAGATGCGAGACTTACATCAAACATATCGGCAATTCGCCGTTGGCTTTCTTTTCCATCCAGATATAGATTTACAGCATATGTCTTATCCTCAACAGATACTTTTCTTTTGGACATAAAATATGCTCCCTCCTAAGTGACAAGTTTTTATTATTTCACTTGTCTACCTAGAAGGGAGCATATCACATGGAAAGCGACATTTCTTTTTCCTTATGTACCGATCAGACTCTGGTCAAAG
>ERZ780046.881-NODE-881-length-11477-cov-6.009193_pt1 | contig 11477 bp, 9 predicted proteins | sample MGYA00511848_ERZ780046 | MGnify/ENA primary metagenome ERZ780046 (study PRJEB29588, sample SAMEA2147983) | human gut metagenome | biome: human gut; feature: human-associated habitat; material: faeces | place: Denmark | collected 2008/2010 ...
CCGCAGATAAGCGCAGCGGGCACGGCAAAGCGCATGCCGCGCTGCAAAAGATAAAAAAGATAGGAAACAAAGTCGTGCATGAGCTCCCTCCCGATTTGATTTCTCAGTTGGTTTCACCGTTCGCGGTTTTGTCCTCTTCGATGCGCGCGCTCACGTCCTCGCGGAAGGCGAGCCACGCATCCTCGTTTTCCACATAGTATTTGGGGCAGATCTTGCCCGTCACGTCGTAGTGACCTTCGCTCAAGCGGCTGAACCGTTCGGCCAGACGGAGGTTGTAGATGATATGTTCGTCGAGCGAGTCGGTCTCTCCCCGGTTGATGCGGCTCAGCAGGGAGGTGGAGTCGAAAATCGACATCGAAGCCTTGGCTTCGGCGTCGATTTGCATAATGGCCCGGTAGAGTTCCTGTGCGGTGCAGTCCGTGATGTCGCCCGTTGCCTGGAAAGTCGTACCCAGCATCGCGCCGCTTGCCGTAAGGTACTCTGCGCGGCGGTCGCAGCTCGCTGCAAGGACCAGAACGATAACGGTGTAGAGCAGCAGGGCGATCTTTTTCATGTTCTATGTGTCTTCTTTTTTGGCAAAAATAGTGTTTTTCGCTCCGGTTTGCAAAAAAAGAGGGCTCTTCAGCTAAAAAATTGTATTCGTTTAAGTTGGTTATTGTGAATTAAGTTCGTACCTTTGCGCCACGCTCTGGCGTTATTCACGGTAAGGGGAATGCGTCGTAGAGTGGAACTAAATAAACTTTTGAAAATGGGTTATTTATCAGCTGAAAAAAAGCAGGAGCTTTTCGGTAAGTACGGAAAGTCCAACACCGACACGGGTTCTCCCGAGAGCCAGATCGCGCTGTTCTCGTTCCGTATCAACCACCTTACGGAACACCTTCGTAGCAACAAACACGACTTCGGTACACAGCGTGCGTTGCTGCGTCTGGTCGGCAAGCGCCGCCAGTTGCTGGAGTATTTGAAAGAGGTCGATATCGAGCGCTACCGAGCAATCATCAAGACGCTCAATCTCCGTAAATAGTCCCGGAGGCAGAAAAATGGGGTTGGCCAAAGTTTCTTTTGGCAGCCCCATTTGTAATTTGGAACATACATTTTGACGTAAAAATATCTATGGAAGAAAAGAAGTTGTACAATGCAGTCCGGAAGACGATCACGCTGGCAGACGGCCGCGAAATCATGATCGAAACGGGCAAACTGGCCAAGCAGGCCGACGGCTCCGTCGTGGTGAAGATGGGAGATACGATGCTCCTGGGAACGGTGGTAGCCGCCAAGGACGCGAAACCCGACACTGATTTTATGCCGCTCCAGGTGGAGTATAAGGAGAAATATGCCGCTTGCGGTCGCTATCCCGGCGGCTTCATGAAGCGTGAGGGCAAGGCTAACGACAGCGAGATCCTCGTAGCCCGTCTGATCGACCGTGCGCTGCGTCCCCTGTTTCCGTCGGACTATCACGCCGAGGTATATGTGACCGTAAACCTGATTTCGGCGGACAAAGATATTCAGCCCGATGCTCTGGCCGGACTGGCCGCATCGGCTGCACTGGCTGTTTCGGACATCCCGTTCGGCGGTCCGATTTCGGAGGTGCGTGTGGCCCGTATCGGCGGTCAGTACGTCATCAACCCGGCCTTCTCGCAGATGCAGGACGCCGATCTGGACATCATGGTCGGCGGTACCATCGACAATATTCTGATGGTCGAGGGCGAGATGAAGGAGGTGTCCGAGGAGGTGATGCTCGGAGCTATCAAGTTCGCGCACGAAGAGATTAAGAAACACTGTGCCGTACAGATCGAACTTTCGAAGGAGCTGGGCAAGGACGTGAAACGGACCTATTGCCACGAGGTGAATGATGAAGAGCTGCGTCAGACCATCATTCGGGAGCTTTACGACAAGGCTTACGCCATCGCCACCAGCGGTACGATGAAGCATGAGCGCGAAGATGCCTTCAATGCGCTGGAGGCCGAGTTCGCCACCCGTTTTTCGGAAGAGGAGCTGGTCGAGAAGGCACCGCTGATTCACAAATATTTCCACGACGACGTACAGAAGAAGGCCATGCGCAACATGATCCTCGACGAGGGCAAGCGCTTGGACGGCCGCCGCACGGACGAAATCCGCCCCATCTGGTGCGAGGTGGGCTACCTGCCCGCCGCTCACGGTTCGGCGATCTTCACGCGCGGTGAAACGCAGTCGCTGACTACGGTGACCCTCGGTACGAAGATGGATGAGAAGGTCAAGGACGAAGTGCTGGTACAGGGTACCGAGCAATTCGTGCTGCACTATAATTTCCCGCCTTTCTCGACGGGCGAGGCCAAAGCCGCCCGCGGCCTGAGCCGCCGCGAGATCGGTCATGGCCATCTGGCATGGCGCGCACTGAAGCCGATGGTTCCCGTCGGAGAGGAAAATCCTTATGCCGTGCGTGTGGTGTCGGATATTCTCGAGTCGAACGGCTCGTCGTCGATGGCGACGGTTTGTGCCGGTACGCTGGCGCTGATGGATGCCGGCGTGAAACTCAAGAAACCCGTTTCGGGTATCGCCATGGGTCTGATTTCGGATTCCGCTACCGGTCGTTGGGCGGTGCTTTCCGACATCCTGGGCGATGAGGACCACCTGGGCGACATGGACTTCAAGGTGACGGGTACCAAGGACGGTATCACGGCTACCCAGATGGATATCAAGGTCGATGGCCTTTCGTACGAGGTGCTGGCCAAGGCGCTGGAACAGGCTCGCGTGGGCCGTATGCACATTCTGGGTAAGCTGACGGAGTGTATCGCTGAGCCGCGTGCGGATTACCGTCCGTTCGTGCCGCGTATCGTACAGATCACCATCCCGCAGGATATGATCGGTGCCGTGATCGGTCCCGGCGGCAAGGTGATCCAGGATATTCAGAAGACGACGGGTACGACCATTACCATCACCGAAACCGACAACAAGGGCGTCGTGGATATCTTCGGTCTGGACAAGGAGGCGATGGATGCAGCCCTGTCCCGCATCAAGAGCATCGTGGCGCAGCCCGAGGTCGGCGATGTATATAACGGCAAGGTTCGTTCGATCATGCCGTTCGGTGCGTTCGTCGAGATCATGCCGGGCAAGGACGCCCTGCTGCACATCTCGGAGATCGACTACAAGCGTTTCGAAACGATGGAGGAGACCGGCCTGAAAGAGGGGGATATGATCGAGGTGAAAGTCATCGGCATCGATCCCAAGACCAACAAGCTCAAGCTGTCGCACCGCGTGCTGATTCCGCAGCCCGAAGGCTGGACGGAGCCGGAGCGCCGTCCCCGCGAGCGCGGCGATCGCCCGCGCCGCCGTCCTGAGCACAAGGAGTAGAACTCTGCGGGTCCGGATCGCTGCTACGGAGATAATTTCGGTTTTGTTCGGAAATTTTGGCCGGAATATTGTACAATATTTGTAGATAATTTTTATATTTGCATTACTCCGTAGCTTTTGTGGGGCAGATAAAACAGGCATAAATAGAAAAAGAAAGGATTTAACATTTAATTTTTAAAAGATTAGTTTATGAAAAAGCTGATGAAATTGAGCTTGCTGCTCGTGGTCGTTGCTTTGACGTTTTCGAGCTGTAATTGCTTCAAGAAGATGGCAAAGAACAGCGATGATGTATCGCTGACGTGTGCACCTGAAGTGCTGGTACTGAATAACGGTGTGGTTGCCGCCGACATTACGGCACAGTTCCCCGTGAAGTACTTCAACCCCAAAGCTATCGTGAAGGTTACTCCGGTGATGGTATTCGAGGGCGGAGAAGTTGCCGGTACTCCGAAATTCTTCCAGGGTTCGAAAGTGAAAGAGAACTATACGGTCGTTGATAAGAAGACGGGCGGTGTGTTCACCATGCATGTCGAGTTCCCTTACGATGAGCGTATGCAGATTTCCGAACTCCAGTTGCGTGTCGAGGCTAAATGTCCGGGTAGCGACGAGTTTACGCTGGTTAATGCCAATACGGGCAAGGTCGTGAAGGCCAAGGAGCTCGAGGCTAACCCCGCAATCGTACGCGAGTGCGGTCTGGTCGTTGCCGAGGGTGTGAATACCCTGCAGCAGGATCTGGCTTACGCCGATGCGATGGCAGCTCTGCCGAGCGACTACAAACGCGTGACTACCAGCGTGGACAAGACCGAGATCCTCTATGCGATCAACAAGGCTAACGTAACCAAGAAAGCGCTGAAAGACGCCGATCTGGAGGCATTCCAGGCGAATGTGGATGAGAACCTGAAAAACGACCGTGCTACCCAGCATGTTGCCGTGAAGGGTTATGCTTCTCCCGACGGTCCCGTGAAGTTCAACGACACGCTGTCGAAGGAGCGTAGCGAATCGGGCGACAAAGTTCTTGCGAAACTGCTGAAAAATTCGGGTCTGGATATCGACGTTGCCGCTTACGGTGAGGACTGGGAAGGTTTCAAGGAGCTGGTTTCGAAGTCGAACATCAAAGACAAGGATCTGATTCTCCAGGTTTTGAGCATGTACTCCTCTTCGACGCAGCGCGAGGATGAGATCAAGAACATGTCTTCCGTATTCAACGAGCTGAAGAAAGACATTCTGCCGCAGCTCCGTCGTTCGGTGATCGTGAACACCATCGATCTGGAGGGCAAGACCGACGCCGAGATGATGGCGCTTGTCGAGGCTGGCAAGCTGGATCAGCTCAACCTGAACGAGCTGCTCTTCGTTGCGGAGTCGATCGCACAGGACAACGCTACCAAGAACATCGTATTGGCTTATGCTGCCGAGAAGTATAACGACGCCCGCGCTTACAACAACCTGGGTATCGTTCTTACGGAGGAAGGCCGCACGGCTGATGCTTTGAAATGCTTCCAGAAGGCCGCTCAGTTGGGCGAGGCTTCCGAGGCGCTGAACACCAACCTGGCTCTTGCCAACCTGGCGAACGGCAATATGGCAGAGGCTCAGAAATATGCCAAGGGCGCTGATGCAAAGGCGAAGAGCCTGGTCAATGCAGCACAGGGCAACTACAACGACGCTGCCAAGCAGCTCGACGGTATGAATGCCGCTATCGCTAACACGATGAACAAGGACTATGCGGCTGCAAAGCGTGCTATCGCTAAGGATATGAGCGCAGAGGCCGATTACCTGCGTGCCGTGATCGCTTCGGAAGAGGGCGATATGAGAACGGCAGAGGCACAGTTGAAGAGCGCCGTGAAGAAGGATGAGAAGATGGCGAAGAAAGCCATGAAGGATATCCACTTCAAGAAACTCTTCGAAGAGGGTCTGAAGTTCTAATCCGTTCGGATTCGATGAAAAATATCCGCACCGGAAACGGTGCGGATATTTTTTGTCTTTCCATGTACCCCTTGTCCGACGGTTGAAGCATCGAACCCGGGGACGCTTGTTCGCAGTCCGTGGCTGCGTCTGTAATGCTGACCATCCCTGAATCCTTTTACCGGGAAGGGGATTTGGAAAACTACGCTCCCAAAAAGTATATAATTGCATTTTTTTGGAGTTTATACTTTCGTGTATCAAGATCGTTTTTTTGTCGGTTTCGGCGGCGGCTTACAGCTTTGCGGGCCGTTATTCAATGCTTGCCCCTACCTTGCGCCTTTCCCTTTGGGTGGTTTTGAGGAAGGTCGGTCGGCATCGGATCGGTAATTGTGATACATAATCGGATTTTGCGATGATAGATCGCTCGATCTTGCATGAGCGATGGTCGTCTTTTCCGGTTTGGGAAAGTTCGATTGCCTCCTCTCGAACAGGATTCTCGGAAGGGGCGGTTCGTAAACACGGCTTGCGACTTAAAGCGATGGTCGTCGGATTTCGGAGTCCGAAACGGGGAGTTCCTGAAGATGGGATGGCCATTTTCAGACGCGGATCGTCCGGGTAGGATCGGATGCGCACGAAATTTGCGGTATATTGGAAGAAATATGAAAAAGATCTAAATTTTTTATATTTTTGTCGAAAGCGAATCGGTGTCGGCTCTATTTGTTTGTCTTTGCAGCACTTTTGATCGTTTGGAAAACGGGCCTTTCTGGGTTGAAATGATATTTTACAACGGGTAACGGTCGTGTTTTTACCGATGGAAGGTTGCGTTTTGCACGAGGCTTGTTATGGATTTTATGTATGTGGGGACGGTTCGATATTGACTTTTTGTTTTGCGCTTTGAAGGCGAACCGTCTGTGTAAATAATAGGAAAGTTATGGAATACGCGAATCATTTGAAAGAATATGCGCCGGCAATGAGCGAGGCTCAGGTGGCCGAGGAAGTGGATCGTATCCGTAAAGCTGCGGTACGAAACCATACTCCGGAAGTTTACAAGCTCTGTTATTCGGCGGTGGATTTAACCACGCTGTCGTGTACGGACTCCGTGGAGTCGGTTACGGAATTTGCCGGCAAAGCCGTCAAGTTTTACCAACAGTTTCCCCATCTTCCCAACGTGGCGTCGATCTGCATCTATCCGCCGTTCGTCGAAACGGTCGGTGTGGTGGTCGATGGTACGGATATGCGTATCACGAGCGTTGCGGGCGGATTTCCTTCTTCGCAGACGTTTCTCGAGGTGAAGGTTCTCGAAGTAGCCATGGCTGTCGAGAACGGAGCCGACGAGATCGATATCGTCTTGAACGTGGGTAAGATGTTGGAGGGGCATTACGACGAGGTCGCTAACGAGGTCGAGGTGATTCGTACCGAGACGAGTCCCGAGGTCGTGTTAAAGGTCATTATCGAGTCCGGAGCTTTGAAAACTCCCGATCTGATCCGCAAGGCATCGTTGCTTTCGATGTTCGCCGGGGCCGATTTCGTCAAGACTTCGACCGGCAAGATCGATGTGTCCGCCACGCCCGAAGCGGCGGTGGTGATGTGCCAGGCGATCCGGGATTACTATCGGAAAACGGGACGTAAGGTGGGCTTCAAGCCGGCCGGCGGTGTCCGGAGTGCCGAAGATGCCGCTTTGTATTATACGATCGTCGAGGAGATTTTGGGCAAGGAGTGGCTTACGCCCGAATTGTTTCGTATCGGAGCTTCGTCGGCGGCCAACAATCTGCTTACGGCTATCGAAGGTCGGGAAGTCAAGTTTTTCTGATCCGAATGGGCGATGGATTAAAAAAGAGCGGCACGTTAAGTGCCGCTCTTTTTCTTGGGAAAGGTTGGGGAAATTACCGCATCGGCACCTCGATCAGAAGCAGGCTGGCTTTCCCGTCCGTATGGAGGGTGATGTCGTTCTGCTCCCAAATACCCATGCCGTCCCGGGGGGCCAGCTTTTCGTTCTCGACCGTTACGTCGCCTTCGAGGACGAAGACGTAAAGACCGTTTCCTTGCCGGCGCATAGCGTATTCATAGGTATTTCTCTCTAGGTCGAGGGTGTGGAACCAGGCCGACTGATGAATCCAGGCCGTATGCTCGGAACCATTGCCTTCGGGAGCCACGAGCGTGCGCAGCTCATTGGTGCGTGCCGGAGCGAGCGTGATCTCCTCGTAGCGGGTCGGCAGCCCGTGTCGATCCGGGAAGATCCATATCTGGAGGAATTTGACAGGACGGTTGGGGCTGTTGTTGAATTCGCTGTGAATGATTCCCGTTCCGGCCGTCATCACTTGGATTTCCCCGGTGCGCAGCACCGAAGTATGCCCCATGCTGTCCTGATGTCGTAGTTCGCCCTCGAGCGGGATGGAAACGATCTCCATGTTGTCGTGGGGATGTGCGCCGAAACCCTCTCCTCCGGCTACGGTATCGTCGTTGAGTACGCGCAATGCGCCGAAATGGATGCGCTCGGGATCGTGGTAGTCAGCAAAACTGAACGTATGGTAGCTGTCGAGCCAACCGTGGTCGGAATGACCTCGTGTGCCGGCTCTGTGGATTACTTTTTTCATAATATAATGGATTGATTATAAGAAGGTGTTGCAAATAGTGTTCCACGATACCGCTTGTAGGGCAGGGCTGTCCGAATATAGGTTGCCGAAGGAGTGATCGTGCGGTCGAGCGACAAAGAGAACGGTCCGGGCGTTAGCCCCGGACCGTTCTCTTTGTGAAAATAGCTTGTCGGCTCGTCGTCTTATTTGAGGTGCGGACCTGCAGCTACGAGTTTCTTGCCTTCGGCGTTGCCGGTGAACTTCTCGAAGTTCTTGATGAAACGACCGGCCAGATCTGCCGCCTTCTCGTCCCACTCCTTCGCGTTCTTGTACGTGTCGCGCGGATCGAGAATCTTGGGATCCACGCCCGGAAGTGCAGTCGGGATCTTGAAATCGAATACCGGCAGCGTCTTGGTCGGGGCCTTGTCGATCGAACCGTCCAGGATGGCGTCGATGATGCCGCGCGTATCTTTGATCGAGATTCGTTTGCCCGTACCGTTCCAGCCCGTATTGACGAGGTAAGCCGTAGCGCCCGATTGCTTCATGCGTTTTACCAATTCCTCACCGTACTTGGTCGGATGCAGCGAGAGGAACGCCGCACCGAAGCAAGCCGAGAAGGTCGGCGTCGCCTCGGGGATACCGCGCTCGGTACCGGCCAACTTGGCGGTGAAGCCCGAGAGGAAGTAGTATTTGGTCTGTTCCGGCGTCAGGATCGAAACCGGGGGCAGCACGCCGAAGGCGTCGGCCGAAAGGAAGATCACCTTCTTGGCAGCCGGGGCCTTCGATACGGGCTTCACGATATTGTCGATGTGGAAGATCGGGTACGATACGCGGGTGTTCTCCGTCACGGACTTGTCCGCGAAGTCGATCTTACCTTTCTTGTCCACCGTAACGTTCTCCAGCAGGGCGTTGGGGCGGATCGCGTTCCAGATATCGGGCTCGTTCTCTTTCGAGAGGTTGATGACTTTGGCATAGCATCCGCCCTCGAAGTTGAAGACGCCGTCGTCGTCCCAACCGTGCTCGTCGTCGCCGATCAGCTCGCGCTTCGGGTCGGTCGAAAGGGTGGTTTTGCCCGTTCCCGACAGACCGAAGAAGATGGCGGTGTTCTTGCCCTCCTTGTCGGTGTTGGCCGAGCAGTGCATCGACGCGATGCCCTTCAGCGGCAGCAGGTAGTTCATGTAGGAGAACATACCCTTCTTCATTTCGCCGCCGTACCAGGTGTTGATGATTACCTGCATTTTTTCGGTGAGGTTGAACACGACCGCCGTTTCCGAGTTGAGTCCGAGTTCCTTGTAGTTCTTGACTTTGGCTTTCGAGGCGTTCAGCACCACGAAATCGGGTTCGCCGTACTTCTCCAGCTCCTCGTCCGTCGGGCGGATGAACATGTTTTTCACGAAATGCGCCTGCCAGGCGACCTCCATGATGAAGCGGATCTTCAGACGGGTGTTCTCGTTGGCTCCGCAGAACGTGTCCACGACGAAGAGCTTCTTGTTCGACAACTCTTCGACAGCGATCTTTTTCAGCTCCTTCCAGGTCTTCTTCGTCACCGGTTTGTTGTCGTTCTTGTATTCGGGCGAGGTCCACCAGATGGTATCTTTGGTGGTTTCGTCCATGACGAAGAACTTGTCTTTCGGGGAACGACCCGTGTAAACGCCGGTCATCACGTTCACGGCACCCATTTCGGTTACCTGACCCTTTTCATAACCGCGCAGGCCCTTGCGGGTCTCCTCGCGGTAGAGTTCGTCGTACGACGGGTTGTAGATTACTTCCGTAGTACCCGTGATGCCGTACTGTTTCAAATTGATTTTAGCCATAATTATTGATTTAAATTAATCCTCTTATTTCACTTGACAGCGGTTGTTCGTTTATGAACGATGCTCGCAAAGTTAAAGATTTTTTTCGAATGTGAAAATATTAACAGTAGGTTTATCGTTTTTCCCGGCGAATCATTCGGCTGTCGATGGCGTTTACGATCACCGCGATCGCACCGTCGCCCGTTACGTTGGTCGCCGTACCGAAACTGTCCATGGCAATGTAGGTGGCGATCATCAGTCCGATCATATTTTCGTCGAACCCGAGCATCGACTCCAGCAATCCGATCGCAGCCATGATGGCTCCGCCCGGTACGCCCGGTGCGGCGATCATCGTAATGCCCAGCAGCAGGATGAAACCCGAGTAGGTGCCCATCGAAACGTCCAGTCCGGAGAGCATCATCACCGCGAGCGAGCAGGCGACGATCTTCATCATCGAACCCGAGAGGTGGATCGTGGCGCAGAGCGGGACGACGAATCCCGCCACTTCGGGGCGGACGCCGATTTTGACCGTCTGTGCCAGCGTCACGGGGATCGTGGCTGCCGAGGATTGCGTACCGAGGGGCGTCATGCGGTCATCATCGTGCGGGGCATCTTCAACGGATTCTGCCCTGCCACGAGGCCCGCGATCGAGAACTGGATCAGCAGCAGGACGACCGTCATCACGAAGATAATCACGATCAACTTGAGGAAAATGCCCAGAATACCCGATACCTGCCCCGACTGAGTCATCGAGAGGAAGATGCCGAAGATGTAGAAGGGCAGCAGCGGGATGATGACCTTCGAGATGACACGCTCGATGATGAGTTTGAAATCATCCATCATGCCCTTGAGCTTGTCGCTGTGGATATAAGCCATGCCCAGTCCCAGCACGAAGGCGAGAATGAGGGCGGTCATCACGCCCATCAACGGGGGCATTTCGACCGTGAAGAACGGTTGCATGGGTGTTGCGGCGGTTTCTCCCGGGGCGCTCATCTCCGTACCGCCCAATAGCCGGGGTAATATCCCGAAACTTGTGAAGAAAGTTCCGAATCCCGAAAACAGGGTAAAGGCATAGGCCAGGGCTGCGGTGATTACCAGCAGCCGTCCTGCCTTGCTGCCCAGGTCGGCGATGCCCGGAGCCACGAGGCCCAGGATCAGCAGCGGGATGACGAAGTTCAGAAAATTGCCGAAAATGTTGTTGAAGGTCAATGCGATTCGGGTGAACCACTCGGGAACGAAGAGGCCGAATACGATGCCCAGCGCGATAGCCAGGAGCACTTTGGGAAGTAAGCCGAATTTATGCTTCATAAGGTGTCGTTTCATTGGTTTTCGGTTGGACGATTCATGCGTCGGGGCCTTGGGCCGATCGTGTTCCCGATTCGGACCGAATTCGTTTTTCGGAGGTCCCGTTGCATGCCGTTTTTCTATTAACGTATAAAAAGGGAGCAATATTTGTGCAAAGAAGAGAATATTTTCTAATTTTGTCAATATGACTGCACTGTATAGCGATATTATTTTCGGCCCGATCCATTCCCGCAGATTGGGTCTGTCATTGGGTGTCAATCTGTTACCCACTCAATCGAAGTTGTGTAGCTTCGATTGCATTTATTGCGAATGCGGCTGGAATGCCGAACATCCGGGCGCCCGCCGGTTCAATTCGCGCGAGGACGTGCGTACCATGCTCGGAGCGACCTTGCGTCAGATGGTTTCCGAAGGTACGCCTCCCGACGTGATTACTTTCGCCGGTAACGGCGAGCCGACGATGCACCCCGATTTCGAGGCGATCATCGACGATACGATCGTCTTGCGGGACGAAATTTGCCCTTCGGCGCGGATTTCGGTGTTGAGCAATGCGACGCAGATCGGCCGCGAGAGGGTGCGCCGGGCCTTG
>ERZ780046.883-NODE-883-length-11464-cov-3.687615_pt1 | contig 11464 bp, 9 predicted proteins | sample MGYA00511848_ERZ780046 | MGnify/ENA primary metagenome ERZ780046 (study PRJEB29588, sample SAMEA2147983) | human gut metagenome | biome: human gut; feature: human-associated habitat; material: faeces | place: Denmark | collected 2008/2010 ...
CTTCAGCAGAACGCCCGTCGTGGGTCAACAAATCTATATCATATTGAGGATTAGGTACCCCCATACTTCCAGGTTTAGGCTCCATCCAGGGAAAAGTACCCAACGTCAAAGTGGTTTCCGTCTGTCCGAAACCTTCCATCAAACGAATACCGGTTATTTTTTTAAACGTCTCATATACAGAATAGTTCAATGCTTCTCCGGCAGTGGTACAATATTCCAAAGACGACAAGTCATACTTACCGATATCTTCCTTTATCAAGAAACGATAAATGGTAGGAGGAGCACACAGTGAAGTGATATGATAGTCCTGAATCTTTCCGAGAATATCGGCAGGAGTAAACTTCTCATGGTCATACACAAAGATATTCGCCCCCGCAATCATCTGTCCGTAAAGTTTTCCCCACACCGCTTTTCCCCAACCGGTATCGGCAATCGTCAGATGCAAACTGTCGCGATGCAGATTATGCCAGAAACAGGCAGTTACGATATGCCCCAGCGGATAAGTAAAGTCATGCGCCACCATCTTCGGCTCACCGGTAGTTCCCGATGTAAAATACATCAGCGAGGTATCCTCATTGGTATTCGGATGCTCAGGCTTTACAAACGGAGCCGCATTTTCCATTCCCTGATGAAAGTCTTCGAAACCTTCGGGAACTTCGGGACCGACACTGACCAGCTTCTTTACAGAAGGCGAATCGGGCATCGCTTCTATGATATGCTTGGTAATCACATCTTCGCCTGCCGCAACAATCATCTTAATATCGGCAGCGTTACAACGGTACACAATATCTTTCTTGGTCAGTAAATGAGTGGCGGGAATCACCACCGCACCCAACTTGTGCAGAGCGATAATGGAATACCAGAACTCATAACGACGTTTCAATATCAACATCACCATATCACCGCGACCGATACCCAGACTTTGGAAATAAGACGCCGTCATATCGGTATATTTCTTCAGGTCGGCATAAGTATACTGTCTGGATTCCCCTTTATCATTAGTCCACAACAGCGCTTTCTTGTCGGGTTCCTCGGCAGCCCACGCATCTACTACATCATAACCGAAATTAAAATTTTCGGGTACCTTAATCTTCAGGTTCTTTATAAAATCCTCTTGTGAGGCAAAAGTGGTTTGTTCTAAGAATCTTTCTACCATACTCTTACAATTTACATAATTACTGCCAGGAACTTCACAGTCTTGCCGTCCAGTGCCATCATGCCGTGAGGCTGGGCAGAATCAAAGTAAAGGCTGTCACCCGGATTCAAAATAAGTTCTTTTCCGTTAATATTAAGCAACATACGTCCTTCTATCACCAGGTTGAACTCTTGTCCTTCGTGTGAATTGAAATAAATAGGCGTATCTTCGGGCTTCGGCTCCACGGTAACGATGAACGGATCTACCTTACGTCCGCGGAATCCCGATGCCAATGATTCATATTTGTATGCTTTGGTACGTTCCACCGATACCCCTGTGCCACAACGAGTCAGGAAGTAAGCACTCATTTTAGGCTCTTCGCCAAACATCAGCACATCCAGTGCGATACCATATTTGCGGGCAATCTTCTGCAAAGCGCTGACCGATATATCTTTCTCACCGCTTTCCATACCCAAATACTCTTCCACTGTAAGTTGGCAACTTTCGGCCACTTCTTGTGAAGTCAGTTCCAAAACGTCTCTCAATCCCCGGAGACGTTCGGCTATTTGCTTTATCTGGTCACTCATAATCTTTAGATTTAGGGTTCAAAGATAATGAAGATTTAATTAATCCTAGCAAAGTTTCAAGAAGTTTCTATGAAAACTATCTGACAGACAACAAAACTGCACAATATCGTTCTATATGAGCAAGGACACAGGTTTAAGGAAGTGGTTGCCTTTCGGATAGTTTCAAATGAAAGTATTCGGGCAACAGGACTGCAAAAACATTCCCAACGTGTGAAAAAAGCCGGATAATGTAGTCCAACCATCATGCGCCACAAGGAACGGAAGCTGCACTACCATAGAGCGTTGCAACCACGTTTTCTTCTGCACCGTAAGAATGGTAACAGTTTGGATTACCCCACAAGCCCGGAGCAGATACCTCCCTATATCCATGAAGAAACATAGAAAAAATCCATACTCCATAAAACTTATGATAAATGATAGCATGAATTATAAAAGAATCACTATTTTTGCCAAAGACACACAGAATGATATGAAGAGGTTCATCGGACATACTATCCTAATACTATTGGCGGAAATATTTCTTTTCTGCCCGATAACGATGAGTCAAAACAATCCTTATAAAATAAACGACCAACTCTATTCCTATTACCAAAAGTGCAACAGCGCCATCAGGAAGCCCGAAGTATTGCTCATGGCGGATACACTCTTCCACATGGCAAAGAAAAAAGGAGACGTAAAAGCGCAATGCCTTGCCCTGAACCTGAAATCCGACCATTATTACTTTATCAACGATATCAATACATTGCTCATCGAGAAAGAAAAGGTAGCCGACTTTGCACGCAATACTCCTTATAAGCAATACATATTCGGAGCATGGAACCGCATTATCACTTACTATTTGAGAAACAGGGAATATGATTCCGCCATCCAAGAACTGAAAAAATATCAGGACGAAGCCATTCGTTTGGACAATCCTTACGGCATAGGGAAAAGCTACGTGCGCATGGGAGATGTGTATTACCAGCAGCGCATGTTCCGGCTTGCCCTCCAACAATACAAACAGGCTGTGGATTACTACATACAGACCGGCAATGAAAAAGAGAACTTTTATTCGTATCGCTCCATAAGCTCATGCTATATAAATCTGCAGCGATACGAAGAAGCCGAAGAATATGCCCTAAGATGTTTAGATGCTTCCGTCACCCAATCTGCATTGATACAATCCAAACTACTCTTGTTTCAAGTGACATGCAGCAAAATGGATTCAAAAAAAGCCGACGAACTTCAAAAAGAATTAGCGCAGTACAGAGCTCAGGGAGTGATGAAAGGGACCATCCTTGAAAACTATTTCACTCTGAACGGTTATTATTATGCAGCATTGGGAAACCTTGACAAAGCCCTTGCATACAGTGATTCCATCAGTGACAAAGGATTGAGTCTTGCGGTCAGATACAAAGCATTTGAAATGGCAGGGGATTTCTATTCCGCCTTTGCCGAACTATACAAAAAATACCGCCTGCAAGACTCTATCAACCAAGCAAACAATGCGGAAGTAATGGCGGCATACAACGCCCGTTTCAATAACCAAAGGCTGGAATTGGAAAAGAACCGCCTGTCTCTCCAAAACACAGAAATGAAACTGGCACAAATGCAAAATCGGGAACAAATGATACTGATGGAAAAAGAACAGACGCGCATGGAGCTGGAAAACCAGGACTTGCAACTGAAGCAACAACAAACAGCCATCGAACTGGAAAAAGCCGAAACACAAAAACAACAATTGGAAGTCATACACAAACAAGAACAGCTGCAACGCATCAAAATGGAGCAAGAGACCAATCAGCGCAAGATTTGGGTGGTGTTCTCCATCTTGATACTTATTTCCGGCTTCTCCAGCATATATGCTTTTACACGCCGGCAGCATGCCAGGCATTTAAAGATAGAAAAAGACGCTGCCGAAAAAGCACGGCAGCAAGCCGAAAAAGCGGACAAGCTGAAATCGGCTTTCCTACAGAACCTCAGTCATGAAATCCGTACGCCACTCAATGCCATCATCGGTTTTAATGATTTGCTGAACGATGCCGATGCAGAATTCAGCGAAGAAGAGCGGAGCGAATTACTCGGTCATCTGCACACCAATACCTATTTATTGCTCACATTGGTAAATGATGTACTCGACCTCAGCAAACTGGAAAGCGGCAACTATAGCATCTCGCTATCCAATGTCGTCTTGCCCGAACTATGCCAATCCACTTTAGCAGGCGTGGCACACAGAGTGGCCGAAGGCGTCAGACTGGAGCTGAAACAACCCGATACGGAAATCATCCTGAACACAGACGCGCAACGCCTGCAACAGATATTGACCAACCTGCTGGTCAATGCCTGCAAATACACTTCTCAAGGCAGTATCGTCTTGGCTTATGAGATAGCAGGCACCTCTATCATTTTCTCTGTCACCGATACCGGCTGCGGCATTGATAAGGAAAAAGGCGAATTGATTTTCCAACGTTTTGAGAAGCTGAACAGCATGAATCCCGGTTTCGGACTCGGTCTGAGTATTTGCCGGAGCCTCACTACCCTGTTGGGAGGTAAAATCTATCTGGACACACAATACACCGGAGGTGCAAGATTTGTTGTGGAACTCCCTTTACATCCCCCTGTATAACCGCTTTCTATTCTTTTCCATAAGCTCCGGCTCTGACCAAATGTCCCCCGGTGCAGTGTTTCGTGAAATGGAAAAGCCACATTGGAATTACTGTTTATTTACAACACAAAAAACAAATGGAAAGAGAGATATTCTTCGTAACCTCCCTATATATTCATTAATCAGCACCACCGATTTATAAGTCACTGCCACTGATTTATAAATTACCGCTTCCGGTTTATAAATCAGTGGCAGAGATTTATGAATACAGCAAGATCCGATTGTCTTTACATACTGAAATTCAATACTTAGAGAAAGGCTATGTCATTCTACGTTGCCGGCCTTTATCGCCTTGATAACGGCTGAAGTAAATCCGGCATGGTCTAATTCATTGATACCCTTGATAGTTATTCCTCCGGGAGTCGTTACCTTATCAATCTCCACCGAAGGATGGGTATCATTATTCAATATCAGTTCGGCAGCACCTTTTACCGACTGCGCCACCATCTTCTGAGCATCTTTCGGGCAAACCCCCATCTCAATGCCTGCCTGCATAGCTGCCTGTATATATTTCAACACGTATGCTATGCCGCAAGAAGTCAATGCAGTGGTAGCTCCCATCTGACTCTCGGGTATCAACATAGCCATTCCAAGCTCATTGAAAATATCCAGCATTAATTGCTCCTGCTCCTTGCTGGCATTGCGACTGGCTATCAAAGTCATGCTTTGGCGTTCGGAAATAGCTGTATTGGGAATCAGACGGAAAATAGTCTGTTCCGGACCTACACTATTCACCAACTGTTCAAAAGTCACACCCCCTGCGATAGAAACCAACACTTGCCGGGGCTCCAAACGAATCACGCTCAATATCTGGTCTATCAGCCATGGCTTTACAGCCAAAATCACAATATCGGCATCCTCTATCGCTTTCGGATTTTCCGTCGTTACACGAATCTCCGGATAGTCGGCCTGCAAGGTTTCCAGATTACCACTGAACGGATCGGCTACGGTTACATCACTTGCCGGAATAATTGTGCCTTGGGCAAGGCCGCGGGCAATGGCTCCTCCCATATTTCCCGCACCTATAATTGCTACTTTCATACGATTATAATGATTAAGTCTACAAACGCAAAGATAAAAGGAAAAAAAGAGAAGGACATATGATGAAGAGTTAAAAATAAAATTACTTCTAAAAAGCAGAAACAAAAAGAATGACTATCAGTATAAAAAAGTTGAAAGAAGTGTCCTTGCAGACGGAATCAAAAAAACACAGAGCATTGGTGAATTTAGGGAGAGGAAACATATAAACTCCAGATTATAATCGGTTTGGCTTGACAGGGAAAAAGATTTTGCGGGGTATTTATTCGCACAAAGCCCGGGAATTCCAGGCTTTGTACTTAAATCAGCAGATAAACTGCAGGCAAGTATTGAAGTCTTTTATTTATTCATTGCCAATGGCTTTTAAAATAGCCTCTCCCCAATAATTTCCTAGGACCTCTGCGCCTTTCTTATTGGGATGCAAGTAAAATGTGCCGGCATTCCCTTCTTCGGGAGTAAAATGCGTTGAATAGTTTTCTTTAAAAAAGTCGAAAGCTTCTGTTGAACCGGGAAAAACTTGTTTCGGATGAGTGATGGAGTAATGTGCCATTAGTTTTTCTATCATAGGATAGTAACTTTTCAGGCGCTCCAAACCGGCTTTCAAGTACATAGCCCCGTTGTACGTATTGGGGCTGTACCAGATGGGATATTGTACTACAATTTTGCTTTGTGGGTATAATGCCAACAATTCATCAATAATGGCTTTCATGTTTGTGTAATATTCTTCCGGTAATACCGGGGCACCGAAAGCCATAGTGCAGGCACTGTCGTTGGTTCCCAGCGAAATGGAAAATAATAATTGCCCTTCCCGTTGCGCCAGTTCCGAAGCTGCTGTTTTTACATTGGGAAACTGTTGCCCGCTAATGGGAAGGAAATTGAGTGTTGTCATACCACTTACTCCGCAATTCCGAAAGGTTACTTTACCATTCAAATGTTTATCAAGGTATTGGCTGGCACGTATGGGTGCAGCCTCGGTTTTCGGATTTTTCAGTAAAGCTCCTTCTGTAATGCTATTGCCTATGTAAACAATATTAAGGTTTTGCGCATTCAGGATAGAGCAAAAGAATAGGAGGACGATGATAAGATAGTTTTTGTTCATGATTGTTGATTATAAAGTTATATATTGTTTATGTGTAATCGGCTTCCTGTGTATGTTTAGAACAATTGGGATTTGACAAAGGTATCAATTTATTTGGGATGACCAATGGCATACTTATGGAATTTTCTGAGACATGATGAGATTTCGGTGTGTCTGACATATTACCACATATTTTAGTATAGGGATATCAAACCGTCAACCGTAGGAGCAGGGCTTGCCTGCCCGAACCAACCGCATAAGCAACCGTAAGATTATCCATGAAATTAAAAAGAATATCTATGTTTTAGATAATAGTAAATTAGTTACTTTGCAAAATTTATAAAGTGTATTTGTCGAATTGGAAACTATCCGGCAAATTATTGCCATAGAAAAGATATTATGCCCAACTCTAAAGTGGTATATCTGTCTGAAAACCTTTTTTAAAAATTAATATGATGAAAAACTTAAAAAGTATCATGTCAGTCCTATTGGCTTTATGGATTATAGGCGTTATGCCGATATCTGCCCGTCCACGGGCAAAACGGGTTGTAATGATTGCCCTTGATGGCATTTCTGTTCCGGGATTTACTACTGCCCACACTCCTAATCTTGACAATTTATTAGCCCAAGGCGCCTTGTCATTAACGACTCGTGTAGTAATGCCTTCCGTGACTTTGCCCAATTGGACCAGTCATCTGACCGGCAGTGGTCCCGAGCAGCATGGAGTGGTTGATAATGGATGGCAAATAGATAAAAAAGGATTTCCTGCAGTGGAAATTGATAAAGAAGGATATTATCCCTCAGTATTTAAGGTAATGAAAGAAGAAATTCCGGAGTGTAAAACTGCTTTTTATTATAATTGGATCAATCTTTTTTATCCATATAACAAGAAATATTTAGATGAAGTGAGTTATTTGGAAAATGATGCTTATGTTCCCAATTATGAAAAGGCATTTGATTTTATAGTCCGGAATCAGGATTTGCCCACACTTGTCTTTTTATATTCAGTGCATACAGACCACGCCGGACATGCCCATAAATGGATGTCGGCGGAATATATCAAATCCATAGAAGAGGCGGATATACAAATAGGCGCGTTTATTGATAAAATGAAAAAAGAAGGTTTATATGAAGATACCTATTTTATGTTTCTGTCGGATCATGGAGGTATCGGGCATGGGCATGGAGGTTTCTCTGTTGATGAAATGATTGTGCCTTGGGGAATCACCGGGCCTGATATAAAAAAAGGGATAAAACTGGAGGAACCTAACAATACAGTAAATACGGCTGCCACCATCTTATATTTGTTTAAGGTAAAGAAGCCGCTTCCATGGGTGGGTGAAGTACCATTTTCAATTTTTAAGCGAGGTAAGAAATGATAAACCGGATGTTACCGAAAAGTGATTTTGAAATAGCATTGTGTGTTTACTTACCGGTCATAGAGAATGTTTCAATCACTTTTTAAACAGATAAATAGCCTATGTATTATAAGTGGCGGGGATTTTTGCTTGCTTTTTTGTTCCCTATTATTGTGTCGGCCAATACAGATGGACCTGTAAAATTGGGCGGTCGATTATTTATTGATGGAGGTCTTTTTACAAAGAATTCTTATTCAGCTCATGCCAAAGCTGAAATAACGGATGTCCGGTTAACCGGAAAAATTACTTTGCCCGATGAATGGTATACAAAAATAGATGTGGGCTTTGCCGGCAACAAAGTTTCGTTGAAAGATGCTTTTGTTCAGAAGAAATGGGGAAATAATAATTTTCGAATCGGTTATATGTTGGGGATGTGCTGTATAGAGCAGTCTGCCAGTACCAATGACTATGTCTTCATGACCGGTGCCAATGCTGCCGAAACTTTCTATTTGGGACGAAGGGTGGGAGTATCTTATACTTTTTCGCAGAATAAATATTATTGTTCGGCCGGACTCTTTTGCGGAGATGGAGCGGAATATGATGATAAGGTACTACCCGGTTACAATGCAACCTTGCGTGGAGTGTTTCGTCCGTTAAATGAAGCCGGGAAATTGCTCCATTTGGGAGTAGGTGGTTTATTCCGCAGACCGGACAGAGAGAAAGAACAAAAAGACAGATTGGTAACTTTCAGCTCCAATGGTGTTACCGGCTTGTCTGTCCCTTCGGTATTGGACATAGAAATAAACAACGTAAAGCATACATTCCAATGGAATTTGGAGGCATTGTATCTATCCCGCCGCTTTTTTCTTCAAGGAGAATATTTAAACATGAATGTACAGCGTGCACAGGCTGCCTGCTACCGGCCTTGGGGGGCATATATACAAGGAGGATTCCTGATAAAAGGAAATTTCTTTAATTATGATGAATGGGATGCTTTACCCTTGACTCCGAAAGAAAGTAAGTCTCTGTTATTGTCCGGCCGGATTAATGTTACCAATCTGAATGACGGACCGGTTAAAGGAGGAATGCAACAAGACATCACGGTGGGACTGAATTATTACATGAACAAGTTTCTGATATTGAAATTGAACGGTTCTGTAGTATGGACTAAAGACATGGAGGAGGTGAAAAGGTCTTTTGGCGTGTTACAGGCACGCTTGCAAGTACGTTTTTAATCTTCCTGTCAGGAAAATACTCCAAACCGTGTGAAAGAGAAAATGTAAAGGAGACGTATCAAATCATCAACAGCAAAGACAGGGGGGATACCTGCCCGAACCAACAGTCACAACCCTGGAAGTAATACACCGGGCAAACTGTTTTCGGGCGAGCAAGCCTCTCCCCTACCGACAAAAGAACAGCATTCTCCATGTCTTGATACGTCCCCTTTTCATTGCAAACCTGCTTAGATCAACATATCCGGTTATTAGGATTTACTCTGATCCCGGCAAGTTTTTTCTTTCGCTAATTATTATTCCAGCATATAGTGTTTATGGCAATATTTTACGAAAGCGAGCTAAAAATTCATCAGCCTCAGCCATGCTCAAACAAAGAGGAGGCAACAAGCGGATAACATTTGTGCCACTGACACCGGTGAATACTTTTTGTTCAAACAACAAACGCTGACGCAATTCCTTAATAGGTTCATCAAATTCCATACCAATCATCAGCCCTTCACCGCGGACTTCTTTTATTTGTGGAAGTTTCTTCAATTCGGCCAATAAGTGGGCACCGACCTTAGCGGCATTCTCCACCAGATTTTCCTGCTTCATCACATCCAGCACGGCAATGGCAGCGGAACAAGCCAAATGATTTCCCCCGAAAGTAGTACCGAGCTGTCCGTATACCGGCTTGAACTTCGGACTAATCAAGACACCTGCCATGGGGAAACCGTTACCGATTCCCTTTGCCACGGTTATCATATCGGGACGAACACCCGCATGCTGATGGGCAAAGAATTTACCGCTTCGTCCGTAACCCGACTGGATTTCATCCAGCACAAGCACCGCGCCTGCCGCTTCACATGCCTTGCTCAGGTTTTGCAAAAATTCAGCATCGGGTATCTGAATACCTCCAACCCCCTGAATTCCTTCAATAATCACAGCACACACATCGCCTTTTGCCAGCTCTGTTTTAACAGCTTCTATATCATTCAAAGGCAGATACGTCACATGACCGTTCGCATTAATCGGAGCAATAATCTTCGGATTATGAGTTGCTTCTACTGCCAATGAAGTACGTCCGTGAAATGCTTTGCTGAAAGAAAGCACCCGTTTCCGTCCGTTATAGAAAGAGGCGAGCTTCAAGGCGTTTTCGTTTGCTTCGGCCCCACTGTTGATGAGAAACAGCTGATAGTCATCGTATCCCGAAATCTCGCCTAATCGGTCTGCCACTTCCTGCTGTAACTTGTTAATCACCGAATTGGAATAGAAGCCCAACCGTGCCACCTGATTGCTTATCATCTCTACATAATGCGGATGTGCATGACCGATAGAAATGACAGCATGACCGCCATACAGGTCGAGGTATTCTGTACCTTTATCATCCCATACATGGCAACCTTTTCCTTTTACGATATTAATATCGAAAAGAGGATATACATCGAATAATTTCATAACTCTTCTTTTTTAGAAAGCAGCCGGCTTCAGTTTCAAGCCTACGGTTTCTTCCAGATTGAACATCAGGTTCATGTTATGGACAGCCTGACCGCTGGCACCTTTCAACAAGTTATCGATACAAGAGATTATCAACAGTTTATCGCCATGTTTCTCCAAATGAATCAAACACTTGTTGGTGTTCACCACCTGCTTTAAGTCTATGTTTTTATCTATGATATGAACAAAGGAATCCTCGGCATAGTAGTCCGTATACATCTTCACCAGCTCTTCCAGTTCTACTTTGCATTTCACAACCAATGTGGCAAAGATACCACGCGGAAAGTCTCCACGGTAAGGAATAAAATCTATTTCAGAATCAAAACTGTTCTGCAACTGCTTCAACGACTGTTTGATTTCGGGCACATGCTGGTGAGAAAACGGTTTATAGATGCTCATGTTATTGTTGCGCCAGCTGAAGTGGCTTGTCGCACCCGGTTTGACACCGGCACCGGTGCTTCCCGTAATAGCATTCACCATCACATCTTCGTTCAGCAACAAGTGTTTTGCCAGAGGTAATAACCCCAACTGGATACAAGTAGCAAAACACCCCGGGTTTGCCACATGCTTGCTATGACAGATGGCACGACGATTCAGCTCGGGCAAGCCATAAATAAAGTCGTGGTCATTACTCTTGATACGATAGTCCATACTGAGGTCGATGATTTTCAAATCCTCGGGCACATTATGACTATCCATAAACTTCTTCGTGTCACCATGGGCGGTACAGAAGAACAATACATCTATCTCGTCCAAAGGAAGCCGGTCGGTAAATACCAAATCGGTTTCACCGTAAAGCCCTTCATGTACGTCGGTAATCTTATTGCCGGCGTTGCTGCTACTGTTTATAAACTTTATCTCTACTTCGGGATGATTAATCAGCAGACGAATCAATTCGCCTGCCGTATAACCT
>ERZ780046.886-NODE-886-length-11438-cov-4.474567_pt1 | contig 11438 bp, 7 predicted proteins | sample MGYA00511848_ERZ780046 | MGnify/ENA primary metagenome ERZ780046 (study PRJEB29588, sample SAMEA2147983) | human gut metagenome | biome: human gut; feature: human-associated habitat; material: faeces | place: Denmark | collected 2008/2010 ...
GTCATGATGTCGTGCAGGGAGTTGTTCTGATACTCCAGCCCGGCGGTAAAAGTGGCGGGGGCAAAGAAGCAGTTGTCCATATTGCCCACATACATGCCGCCGGCAACCCAGGTCAGGTCTTTCGTCTTGCCGTAAGCATTCATGTTCTTTTGGGCACCATAGTAGCTGTTGCGGTCGGTGTGCTGTATGGAGGTGTAAGCCGAAATCTTATGCTTGTACTCCTTCCAGAACAAATCGTAGCTCACGCCTCCGCTATTGATGATATGCTTGGTCTGCTCGGTGATGTCCGTCTCGTGCGGCTGCAAATCGAATTTGTTGCCTCCGCGACGAAGTTCGTTGGTGGTATGGTATTCCAGATTGATGCGGCTGAAATGCGTAGGACGGTAATAGGCGCGGAAGCCGAAAGTATTCATGTTCAGCTTGCCCAGCTCGGAAAAGCCATCGCCATCGCGGTCGTAGGGGTTGCGGTTGCGGTAACTCTCATAAAAGGCAATGCCGTAAGAGTTATCTTTGGCAACCAGCGACACATTGCCACCCATATATTGCTCCCAGGACTTGCCGTCCATATTGGAGAACATGCTCGATACCTGAAAGGAATTGTTGATGGGGTCTTTGGTTATAATATTGATAGTTCCTCCCACAGCATTGGCGCCAAACAAGGCAGAGCCTCCGCCACGCACCACTTCTACCCGTTCAATCATGTTCACGGGGATTTGCTCCAATCCGTACACACCGCTCAATGCACTGATGATGGGACGGCTGTTTATCAATATCTGCGAATACGGACCTTCCAAGCCATTGATGCGCACCTGGGGGAAACCACAGTTCTGGCAGTTGTTCTCCACACGCAAGCCCGATTGGTAGTTCAGTGTCTTGGCAAGGTCGGTGGAGTTGACCATCTCGAACAATTTGGTACTCATCACATTTACAACTACCGGAGCTGCCTTGCGGCTTACCTCGTTGCGGTTGGCGGATACCACCACTTCATCGGTCATGAAACTCTCCTCTTCCATCGGGAAATGTATGACGGCAGTAAAGTCCTTGCTCACCGTCACCTCCTTCTCTTGGGTCTTGTAACCCACTGCCGACACACGGAGCTTGTATTTTCCCGCCGGAAGCTTGCGGAACTCAAATTGTCCTTCTTCATTGGAAACCGTTCCCTGACCACTGCCGATAATCAAAACCGTGGCATACGGTATATTTTCCTCCGTACCTTTCACTATCACATGGCCGGAAATCATATTGCCTTCTTTTATAGGATTTACGGCAAAAGCTACGCTGGCACTTACCACTGCAAGTACCAACGCCAAAATGTATTGTTTCATCAAATTAGCGCTCTAAATAAAAAAAATAATTCAAGTCTGAAAAAAGATAATCATCCGAGATGCCGCACTTCGTTCACTGAAATGCCGGACTTCGAGACTAAAATGCCTGGTATCTACATACAAAAAATCCAGGCGTTTTTAAACCTAATGACTATGAAAAAAGAGCGGGAGGAGCGCGAAGGGAAAGGGTACGTATCACTTCCCCCTTAACAGTAGGTGTTGCCGGTTTGGCTCTGAGCATGGCCAGCAAAGGACGCATCGGGTGCTGAACCTCATACACATCCACTCCGGAAGAGTAGAATGCCGACAAATGCCCGATAACCAAAAGGGAAGTCTGAGAGTGAGAGTGTGTGCCATGAAAAGGGTGCGAGTGCGTTATCATCACCCCATTCACATAATGGACGTGAGTGAACGCAGTGATACTTGCCTGGTACATGATAAACAGTACCAGCAAGCTCAATGCACCTATAATTTTTTTCTTCTGCTTCACGTCCAAAAACTTATACTATAGATTTTGAGCCGCAAAGATAGTGAATTATTCTTTAACTTTGCCAAACAAGAACTCATAATCACGCTTGGAAGCCGGAGCCGCCCACTCTTCGGGAATAAACTTCCACTGATTCAGCGTACGCGGTTCAATCACCTTCTTCTGCTCAATGTACTGCATCAGATAATAGCGTAAGTCCTTATCCGTAGAGTGGATGATGCGTTCCTTCAATTCATCCTGCGAGATGCCGGCCCCCTTTGTCAGCAATTCGCCGCCACCGTTTCCGCGATAAGAATTCACCGCTACCTTATACATTTTATCCATATCGAACGGAGTACCGTCTGCCATACTGAGAATGGCTACCTTCTCGCCATCCGGCTTGGTCACATCCACCGTGTAGATAATACCCGCCGCAGAATCGAAGTTGAAGCTGAAATTCTTGAATGAGGCCCTATCCGTAGCACCTTCGCGGCGCTTCTCACGGAAGAGAAGGATATGGTCGTCCGGAGACTTCATCCGATTGGTCCACAAATCATACGACATCTCCAAGGCATCGCGTATCTCCTTCCCCGTCAGACGCATGGTGTAAAGCATATTTTCGTACTTATACAGATTGAACATATCGTTCACAAAAATGTCTCCTTTACGGATTTCCGTATCATAGGACAAAGGAGCCGCAAAAGAAATATCCGCTCCGCTGATTGCCAACTGCAATTCGTGGATAAGGTCTATAAAAGCGGAAGAACCGAAATAGGCAGGACGTGTGGAGATAGTCTCGGTAAAGGAACCAATTTTCTTGGAAACAAAATTCTGCACAGCTTCATTTTCGGGGGCAAAGCGTTGCATGAACTCTTCGCTGACGCCGTAGTCTTGCGTATCGGACAGTATGCCGTCTATCTTCTTGTCTATAACTTTACCATCACGCAGTTTCAAGGTTATATCCACATTACTCACAACAACACCGTTGCTGGCAGGGTCCATCACCAGTACCGAGTCACCGGCTATGTTGCACACCCTCTTGCATTCGCGCGCATGGTCGTGCCCCATCAGGACAATATCGAATCCCGGCACGTTGCACGCCACTTCCACCGAAGCGTTTTCGCAATACTTTCCTCCCATCAGCTGGGCATCCTGGCCGGCATGGAACATACCGATAACCAAATCAGGCTTTTCCTGCTCACGGATAATCTTCATCCATTTGCGGGCAGTCTCCTCCATATCGTCGAAACGCAGCCCTTTCCACAGATTCTCTGAAAGCCATACGGGGATGGCAGGAGTTATCATACCGAGAACCACAATTTTCACTCCGTCACGTTCCAGCACCTCATAGGGTTTGAAATGGGTTTCTCCGGTAGCAGTATCCACAATATTGGCACCCAATATCGGAAAACGGCAGTCACCTGCCCAACGGTCGAAAACGGTACGGCCGGTCTCTACGTCATGGTTACCCATATTGCCGGCATTATACCCCATGAAATTCATCATCTCCGCTGCCAGATGAGGGGCAACGGTATCTATGTAATTATAATAATAGGCTGTGGGCTGTCCCTGCAGAATGTCACCATTGTCCAAGAGAATCAGATTTTTGCCATAAGCCTCACGTTCTTTTTGCACCAAAGCATGCACACGTGCCAGACTGCCGGTTGCCTCCCGGCGGCGTATAAAGTCGTAGGGATAGTAGTTGCCGTGTATATCACTGGTCTGTACGACTTTCAGTTTCACCTCTCTTTCCTGCGCAGGCAGTATGCTTGTCAGGACAAAAATCCAGATAAAAAAACAACTAAATCTTTTCATTATATTTCCTTATTTCTTGTCGGTTCTTATAAGTTCATAGGATGGGTAAACATAAACCGCGCTCCATCCGTATAGGCAGGATCTATCCAAATCTCGCCGCCCCACTTCTCAACGGTCAGCTTACAGATGGACAAGCCCAAGCCGGTTCCCTGCACATATTCGTTCAGCTTCTCGAAACGTTCGAACACCCGTTTCTGTTTGTCCAATGGAATGCCGCAACCAGTGTCAGTCACCGAGAATACTGCAACATTCCTCGCCGTATCCGGCTCCAGCTTCAAGGTTATCGTACCTTCTTTTGTAAACTTGTCCGCATTGGAAAGCAGATTTATCACAACCTGCTGTAAACGCTGCACATCCGTCCGCATCTCCACTACCTCACGTTCACACTCAAATAAGAATTGATTGGTCGACCTGCGTGCCTGGGCCACGGAAGCTACTACCTGCTGGCATATCTGCACTACATTGCAGCTCTCCAAAGAAAGGATGACGCGGTCGGCCTCCAAACGGGACACATCCAATATGTCATTAATCAACCGAAGCAGCAAATCAGAGTTGGTCCTAATAATCTCGAAATAGCCACGCTGTTCTTCTTCCGAGGCTCCTCCGGCAGACAGCACGTCCGAGAAGCCCACAATCGCATTCAATGGAGTACGGATTTCGTGGCTCATATTGGCAAGGAAAGCACTCTTCAGACGGCTGGATTCTTCGGCACGGTCTTTTGCTTCGCGCAAGGCACCCTCGGATACCTCCAGTTCATCCTTCAACTTCTTTGTATGAGAATAAAAGTAAAGGGAAACGAACAAACCGCCCAACAGCACCAACAGAACAGCACCGACAGACCAGATATGATACTTGTACTGTTCGTAGAAAGAAGGGGTTACGTTCAGCATCTTTACCGGCTGCGGAAGGCCGGTGATATTCAGTTTCTTTTCCTTCACAAGTTTACCGTCCAGTATGGTCTCATTCGGAATGATTTCCATATGGGTCTCACTATCCTGGGAGGTGGTCAGCAGGCGGTAAGACTGTCTTGCCATCTCCTTGCCCAAAGCACGGTAGGCAGGAACGACACCTGCCACAGCCCAATATCCCAAGCCTACGGAACTGAGCGAGAAAGTGGGCAAAGTGGGAGCTGCTTCCATCATGGCGTAGGTTGCATTCCGCATGAAGTAACCATCGTTCATGTCCACACGCCATGTCCCCATCAATATAGCTGTATTTTCCGGTAACTCATGCAATCTGTCACAAATGGTATATATGGTATTGACGCGTCCGTCCAGCAGAATCAGGTTTAGTTCCGGGAACTTCTGCATCTCCTTCACTACATAGGCCTGCATGGCAACGCCGCCATAACTGTTGTCTGAGACAAAAGCGATATTCTTGGTGCCGGGATACATCTGCTTTATCATATTGATGTTGGCCTCCACATCATACTCATAAACGAAGCCAGCCTTGATAGGCGAACTGGGGAAATCCGTGAAGAAGTCGACGGATTCGGGCATCCAGGTCTTCAGGTCAACGGTATCACCCGGCAGCAATATGGCGTTCCGGCTGGACAGTGCACTCACTACCGGAGTATTGCCGCATATGGAGTCTTCCAGAGAAAGATAGGCAGCCCAGGCTTCCTGCCCTATAAGTACAATCAGCGCCGGACTTTTATCACCTTGATATTTAGCCAACAGCTCAGCCATTCTCCTCTCCCAAAGAGGGGATTCGGAAAAACTCTTGCAGTTCATGTTCTCCAATGCGATGGTGTTTGTCCCGCCCAGGCGTTGGAACTCCTCCATAAAGTCGGAGATGTTGCCGGAAGTACGGCCGGCATCCGGATTATAGGAACTGATAATCAGTACCGGATGCTCTCCCGTAATAGAAAAAGCGGGCAAAAGGCAACAGAAAAGCGCTACCATGCATGGTAATATTGTACGATATATGTGTTTCAATTGATTGATTCGTTTAATTGCTCCATAGCTTTGACAAATATAGATAAAAGTTGGAACCTAAAGAAAAAACAACAATTGTTTTTTTGTACTTTTGGCACCTATTATAAAATGAGATACAAAATGATACAAGATTTTCATCGAATGATATCTGCCGCTCTCGGCATATCAGAAAGACAAATAAGCCAGACCCTCGGCCTGCTGGAAGACGGAGCGACAATCCCTTTCATCAGCCGTTACCGCAAGGAAGCAACGGGAGGACTGGACGAAGTGCAGATTGAAGCTATCCAGACGCAATATGAGAAACTGAGCGAAACCGCCAAACGTAAAGAAACCATCCTGAACACCATACAGGAACAAGGTAAACTGACCGCCGAACTTCAGAAGCGCATCGAGGAGACTTGGGACAATACCCTACTGGAGGACATCTACCTCCCCTACAAGCCCAAACGGAAAACACGTGCCGAAGCAGCCCGTCAAAAAGGACTGGAACCCCTCGCCACCCTGCTGATGCTGCAACGTGATCCTCATCCGGAGGAACGCGCCGCCAATTACGTGAAAGGAGACGTGAAGAACGTGGAAGATGCACTGAAAGGTGCCCGTGACATCATAGCCGAGCATGTTAGCGAAGACGAACGTGCCCGAAACAGCGTGCGCAACGCATTTGCCCGCCAAGGCATACTGACCGCCAAAGTAGTGAAAGGCAAAGAAGAGGAAGCGACCAAATACCGTGACTACTTCGACTGCTCCGAATCGTTGAAGCGATGCAACTCCCACCGCCTGCTCGCCATCCGGCGTGCCGAAGCGGAAGGCCTGCTGAAAGTCAGCATCAGCCCGGACGATGAGGAGTGCGTGGAACGGCTGGAACGCCAATTCGTGCGGAGCAACAACCCCTGCGGACAGCAAGTGGCAGAAGCCGTGCAGGATTCCTACAAACGCCTATTGAAGCCATCCATAGAGACGGAATTTGCCACGCAAAGTAAGGAACGTGCTGATGAGGAAGCCATCAAGGTATTTGCCGAAAACCTCCGTCAGTTGTTGCTGGCTTCACCACTGGGGCAAAAGCGTGTGATGGGTATAGACCCCGGATTTCGTACGGGTTGTAAAGTTGTGTGCCTCGATGCACAAGGAAATCTGCTCCACAATGAGAACATCTACCCCCACCCTCCGGTCAGCAAGCAGAAAGAGGCATTTGCCAAGCTGCAAATGATGATAGAGTCTTATAAGATAGATGCCGTTGCCATAGGTAACGGAACTGCCAGCCGCGAGACGGAGGAGTTCTTGAAACATCAGCGCTTCAACCGAGACATACAGATATTCATCGTCAGCGAGCAGGGAGCTTCCATCTATTCGGCCTCTAAAATTGCACGGGACGAGTTTCCCGACTACGACGTCACCGTACGCGGTGCTGTGTCCATAGGCAGACGACTGATGGACCCGCTGGCAGAGTTGGTAAAGATTGACCCGAAATCTATTGGTGTGGGGCAATACCAGCATGATGTGGACCAAACCAAGCTGAAAAAATCACTGGACCAGACCGTAGAAAACTGTGTAAACCTGGTAGGTGTCAACCTGAACACCGCAAGCAGCCATCTGCTGACCTACATCTCGGGATTGGGTCCGCAGCTGGCACAGAACATTGTGAACTATCGTACCGAAAACGGTGCCTTCACCTCGCGCAAGGAACTGATGAAAGTACCTCGTATGGGTGCCAAGGCGTTTGAGCAATGTGCCGGCTTCCTACGCATTCCGCAGGCAAAGAATCCGCTGGACAATACTGCCGTACACCCGGAAAGCTATTGCATCGTAGAACAGATGGCAAAGGACTTGGATTGCAGCGTAGCCGAGCTGATAGCCAGCCGGGAGCTGCGTCTGAAGATTAATCCGGAACGCTACCTCTCCCCCACCGTGGGCATGCCGACACTGAAAGACATCCTGCAAGAGCTGGACAAGCCCGGACGTGACCCACGCGGACCGATAAAAATATTTGAATTTGATAAGAACGTGCGCACCATCAACGACCTGCGCGAAGGCATGGAATTGCCCGGCATCGTAGGAAACATCACCAACTTCGGCGCATTTGTCGATATAGGCATCAAGGAAAACGGACTGGTACACCTCTCCCAACTCGCCGACAGATTCATATCAGACCCTAATGAAGTAGTGTCCATTCATCAACATATACGCGTAAAGGTACTCAGCATAGATATGGACCGGAAACGCATACAGCTGACAATGAAAGGAGTGGAACAGAATTAGTGATTAGGGATTAATGATTAATGGTTAGTGGTTAATGGTTTCTGTATTAATCATTAATCCCTAATCACTAATCCCTTATAATAGTGTCTTAAGATAATTACTGTACCAAGCACTAAAAGTAGTGAACACAGAATAGAGCCTTCGAACCCGAAAGTTCCTCCATTTATCAGATTTTCTTCCGGAAAGTGAAGAATCAGCAGATTCTCATTGCTAAATTCATTTCCACTGACTTTATATCCCAAAACAGAACCTTGAATCCAGTTCCAGAACCAATGCAAGGCAATGGGGAAACAGAGGTTGCGCGTGTATATATAGGAAGCTCCCAAGAAACAACCCGCCAGCATGATATTCAAAAACGGGACGAAGGCAAAGCTGGGATTGAAAAGATGCATCAACGAAAATAACACCGCAGAGATAAGCAATGCCACAAACTTATTGACGCCTCCATCCAGCATACGCCCTAAAATGAAACCGCGTCCAATAACTTCTTCCGTAACTGCCACTAAAAAATAAAGCAAAAGACTCGACAACAACGAAATGGGAGAAAACAAGACCCCTGCCACTTCCACAGCCCCCAACAATAAAGACAAGCCAAAACCAACTGCATACAAGAACACGACAAACAAAGCTCCGTGCCATTCAGCAGGCTTCTACCCCATCCCTTCAAAGACAAGCCCAAGCCCGAAAAAGGAAGCTTCCTGAAGCCCAGCACCATACAAGCGGCAATAAGCCCACTAGCCAACATCAAGGCTTCATTCAACATCATTAAATAGACGCTCATCCCACCAGCTTGTGTCTTCAACTCAGGGAAAGCAATCGCAAAAGGTATGGCAAACAAAAACAGAAAAATCACAAAAAGTACAGTAAACAGTACTATATCAACGAATGCCAGCCAAATACGTTTTGTTTTACTCACAGCAACACACTCTTCCTTCACCGTTTCTTCCGTCTCCATTTGTATCTCATTTTGATTAATATCCGACAAAAATAATAATAAAAAGAAAAAACTTCACGTATTCCTGCCGGTTTCTTCTTATATTTGAAAAATCAATCTGGAATCGACAAACATGAAACTTAGAAAAATACTTTTAGCCGTTGCCGGACTGGCGTTAATGCTGAATGCCTCGGCACAAAAATCCCAAAGATACTACGTGGCCAAACCCGGCACCCTGGTGGAACTGACGACAGAAGCGGAAGCCAATGAAATCACCCAACTGACCCTGCAGGGCAAGCTGAATGCCGTAGATTTCAGGCATCTACGGGATGAATTCAAAAACCTGCAACTGCTGGACATTTCCAATGCCTCCATCAGCATGTATGCAGGCAAGAACGGGACTTATCCAAACCGTTTTTATGTATATCCTGCCAATTGCATTCCGGCATATGCCTTCTGCAAGCAAATGGACAACAGTACATTTGTAGGTAAGGAGACGCTGACCAGGATTATCCTTTCCGACAAGACCAAGAACATCGAAGATGCTGCCTTTAAGGGATGCAAAAATCTCAAGATATGCCAGATACGGAAGAAAACGGCTCCCAATCTGTTGTCCGAAGCATTGGCCGATAGCGTTACAGCCATATTTGTTCCATTGGGATGCAGTGACTCCTACCGTACCAAAAAGAAATGGGAGACCTTTGCATTCATTGAAGGAGAACCACTGACAGTAAATGTGCAGATTGGTAAAATGGGCAGCCTTGCCAGCGAACTGTTAAGAGCCGGATTTCAGCCCAAAGACGTTAACTTTCTGACCGTTGAAGGAAAAATGGACGAAGCCGACTTCACATTGATACGCGACTATATGCCCAATCTGGTTTCCATCGACATGACCAACAGTAATGCCACTGCAATTCCCGACTATACTTTCACCCAAAAGAAGTATCTGCTGAACGTACGGCTCCCGCAAGAGCTTAGAAGCATCGGACAGCGTGCATTCAGTGGCTGCGGCCGTTTGTGCGGCACGCTGGTGCTTCCTGCTAGTGTAACCGCCATTGAGTACGGAGCATTTATGGGATGCGACAACCTGCGCTATGTGCTTGCCACGGGGAATAAGATTACCACGCTGGGCGACAACCTTTTCGGCGAAAGCCAAGGCAAAATTATATATAAGGAGAAACAATAACCCAGACTATTCCCCGCCTTAATAAGAACAAAGAGACTCTTTTAATAGCAAAAGAAGGTGTGTTAGAATGATAGCTAAAAATCATTCTAACACACCTTCTTCTTTTTTTCAATATCGCACAAGCCTTTATTAAACAAAAAAGATATGAAAGAAGAATCGTTCCATCATGGCAGAAATATTGTTCCACCGTGGTGAAAAAATCGTTCCACCATGGTGGAACGATTTTTTCCTCATGATGGAACGATTTAAAATATGCTTATTTAGTCCTTAGCTTCCGTTATCACTTTGTTGCGTACATACGTGCACGCAACTCCTTAATGTGGTCTGAAGTGATGTATTCGTCATACTCCATCATCTTGTCGATAATACCGTTCGGAGTCAATTCGATGATACGGTTGGCAACCGTCTGAATGAACTCGTGGTCGTGGGATGAGAAAAGGATATTGCCTTTATAGGTCTTTAGATTATTGTTGAATGCCTGGATAGACTCCAAGTCGAGGTGATTGGTAGGTGTATCCAGAATCAAGCAATTGGCATTGCGCAGCTGCATACGTGCAATCATGCAACGCATCTTCTCACCTCCCGACAATACGCTTGCTTTCTTCAGCACCTCCTCGCCGGAGAACAGCATACGTCCCAGGAAGCTCTTCATATAGACTTCATTGCCTTCACCGAACTGGCTCAACCAGTCCACCAGATTCAGGTCTGTATTAAAGAATGCAGTATTGTCCAGCGGCAGGTAAGCGGTGGTAATAGTCACACCCCAGTTGAAAGTACCTGCATCCGGTTTCATATTCTCGTTGATAATCTCGAACAGGGCGGTCATGGCACGCGGGTCGTGCGAAAGGAATACAATCTTGTCTCCCTTCTCTACGTTGAAGTTGACGTCGCGGAACAGCACCGTACCATCTTCCAGCGTTTTCGTCAAACCGGAAACTTCCAGAATCTGATTACCCGGTTCGCGTTCGGGCGTAAAGATGATGCCCGGATACTTACGTGATGACGGCTTGATTTCTTCTACATTCAGTTTCTCCAACATCTTCTTGCGGCTGGTAGTCTGCTTGCTCTTTGCCACATTGGCACTGAATCGGCGGATAAACTCTTCCAGCTCTTTCTTCTTCTCCTCGGCCTTTGCCTTCTGGTTCTGCTGCTGACGGAGCGCCAGCTGGCTGGACTCGTACCAGAAGCTATAGTTACCGGCAAAGAGGTTAATCTTTCCGTAGTCGATGTCCACCGTATGCGTACAAACGGAGTCGAGGAAGTGACGGTCGTGGCTTACCACCAGCACCGTATGCTCAAAGTTGGAGAGGTACTCTTCCAGCCAAGTCACGGTCTCCATATCCAAGTCATTGGTAGGCTCGTCCAGCAGCAAGTTATCAGGATTTCCATAGAGAGCTTGCGCCAGCATGACACGCACCTTTTCCTTGTTGTTCAACTCACCCATCAACAGATAATGCTTGTCTTCCTTGATACCCAAACCACTCAACAAGGCGGCAGCATCGCTTTCGGCATTCCAGCC
>ERZ780046.887-NODE-887-length-11438-cov-3.933234_pt1 | contig 11438 bp, 8 predicted proteins | sample MGYA00511848_ERZ780046 | MGnify/ENA primary metagenome ERZ780046 (study PRJEB29588, sample SAMEA2147983) | human gut metagenome | biome: human gut; feature: human-associated habitat; material: faeces | place: Denmark | collected 2008/2010 ...
CCACCTCCCCTATATTTTGCTGCGCAAAACACAGAGGAGGAGGGTGAGATGTATTCCCCTTTCGCTTCTGCTTCGATTTTATATACGACACCTCGTAAGGCTGCTGGGCACGGCAGGGGAGGAGTTTTAAAATATCCTTTCGATAGTGGAACGTGAATCCTTATTTTAAGAGTTGACTTTCCTATTTTTTTTCAGAATATAGGAGGAAGGGAGATTCTTTTTCTTTCATGGTCTAGCATTTTTTATGTGGTGAGCGGGAACTATTCAACCTTCTCCCCTGTGTCGCGTAGCGGTATAGGGGAGAGACCGAAGGAACGAAGTTCCGGAGGAGAGGGGTTGAAAAGATAGCATAAGAATTTTTTGATTGTCTGGTTTAACCCCTCCGTCACTGCGTGCCACCTCCCCTATATTTTGCTGCGCAAAACACAGAGGAGGAGGGTTGAGAAGTAACCTTTTCTTCCTATTGTTTTGTAGCGTCCCGCAATGCTGCTAGGCACGGCAGGGGGAGAGGATTGGTACTTGATTTTGTTGCTGCCGATGTTTTATTAACCCCTCCGTCCTTCGCCTCCCCTATATTTTGCGTTGCAAAACACCCCGTAATGCTGCGGGTCACGGCAAGGGGAGAGGATTGAAAATGGGATTTCTCTGTTTTAACTCTCTTGCCCTGTTGGGCGTTTCCCTATATATTGTTACGGAAATATTGGGGGAGTGGGGGTAATTCTGCTTTTGTTATGAGGGTATTGCCGTGTAAAGAAAATAAATACTTCATTTTGTCGGATAAAAAACATAGAAAATGTTAAATTGTTGCAGAATATATTCGGATTGCCTATTTTTGTCAGTCAATACAAAGATATATTTGTAAAACGAAACCAAAAACCGATTATGAAATATAGATTATTGTTATTAGTGGCAGTGCTTTTCTCATGGATAGGTGGGAGTTATGCGGCGGTAGTGCCCGAAAGCACGGCGGTAGAGACAGCCAATATGCTGTTGAGTCAACGGGGCGGCGTTATGTTTAAAGGCGGTAAAGCCCAAGTAGAAACCGTATTTCAAGGAAATGAGCCGATGTATTATATCATTCGGTTTGAAAAAGGTGGGTGGGCTTTGATTTCGGCCGAAGATACCGTAGATCCCTTATTGGGATATTCATTCGATAGCGAGTATGTTTCGGAAGGTCAACCGGAATGGATAAAAGGTTGGTTGAAAGAATATACCGACCAAATAAAAATAGCTCGTCAAACCCCGGCTCTCCAACGTCATTATCGTTGGGCGGGCGATCTCGTAAGCCGTGCGACAGAGGATAGAATCGATCCGCTGATAACAGTAGCATGGAATCAAGATTCACCTTACAATAGTCTTTGTCCTCAAATGTCCGGCGGTCCGGGCGGTCGAGCCTACGTCGGGTTCGTGGGCGGAGGTATTGGGGGGGGTCTTGTCGGGGGCTCTGCCCGTAGTGCGGTATCCGTTGCGGGGACAGGGAACGAAATCCTATACATCGACGAATGCCGGCTTTTTGTCGGTCAATTTCGACAACGAACCCGATTATGATTGGGATGCGATTTTATCGGGAGCCAATAATTATAGCGAGGTAGCCAGATTGTTGTACCATTGCGGGGTGTTGATCGATATGGAATACGGTGCAGACGGTTCAGGAGCCATAACACAAAATATCCCGGGGTATTTCAGACACTATTACGGTTTCCCGGAGACATGTACGACCTATTCTCGCGACATAGATTATGCCGGAAAGGACAATGAATGGCACGAGCTTATTCAAAGCGAGTTGAAACGAGGTCGTGCGGTCATCTATGCCGGTAACGAAGGGAATCAAGTGGGACACTGTTTTAACCTCGACGGCTGGGACGGATTTACCAGTTACCATGTAAATTGGGGCTGGGGAGGTGTAAATAATGGATTTTATACGTTAGATAACTTAGGAGACCATGTACAAGGGTCCTATCCCGATAACCACAGAGTGGTCGTAGGGGTGGCTCCGAAATCGGAAACTCCGTATGACATACGCCTGAGCACGACTCGCGTGAAAATAGGAACTCCGGCGGGAGTCGCAGTCGCCGATGTCACGGTATTGAGCGACATGCCTGATGCCGAATATGAATTCGAACTGAAAGGAATGATGCAATTCGGCGGTACTTATGCCGAACCGAGTTACGAAGTCCGTGACGGTAAGCTCTATACGACAAAGTTGATCGAGGATAAAGCCGTTCACAAAACTGTTTATATCAAGGCGATTCATAAAGAAAGCCGTAATTCTTATGAAAAGAAATTCGATTTGCAGCTTTCGACTTCGGGTATCGACGAAGTGCTTGCCGAAGATGTTAAAATTTATCCGGTTCCTGCCACCGATGTACTTACGATAGAAGTACCTTATGCCGAAGGCAAATATGCTATCTATAACGTGGCGGGTATGGCGTTGCAAAGCGGTGAGATTGACGATAACGTGACGACTGTCGATGTCTCGAATCTTTCGAAAGGCAGCTATATGTTGCAATACTCTACGTCGCAGGGAGTCGTGGTAAAATCGTTTATCGTGAAATAATTTGTATGATTAGCCATAGTGTGGAAACGCCTCGGGGAACCGGGGCGTTTTTTTAATCCCTTGCGTCTTTACCGCCCGATAAAGGCGGGTATTTTCCCGTGCTTTTGATTTCTTTCTCAACCCCTCTATCTTTTTAACCCCCTACGGGCACTCCCCCTATATGGCTGTGCCACACAGGGGGAGAGGATTGAAAAGTGGTCTTTTTCCCTATGCTGTTTTGTAGCGTCTCGTAAGGCTGCGGGGCACGGCAGGGGAGGAGTGTGATACCCGGTTTGTTGTTGTCGCTGTTTTTCAACCCCTCCGTCCTTCGGACACCTCCCCTATATTTTGCTGTGCAAAACACAGAGGAGGAGGGGATACTTGATTCTGTTGCTGTCGCTGTTTTTTAACCCCTCTATCTTTTTAACCCCCTACGGGCACTCCCCCTATATGGCTGTGCCACACAGGGGGAGAGGATTGAAAAGTGGTCTTTTTCCCTATGCTGTTTTTGCGCCCCGCAATGCTGCTGGGCACGGCAGGGGGGAGGTTAAAATATCTTTCCGATAGTGGAATGTGAATCCTCTGCTGTTTTAAGGATTGGCTTTGCCAAGAGGATAATTTCGTGGGATTATTTGGAGAGCCGTGTAACTATTTATAATTTTGTGACATAGTTTATCTGGAATGGCAAAAAAAGAAAATACCGATAGGTGGTTTATCTGTATCTCTCGTTTGTGGGTGGTAGCGTTTGTCGCTTTTCCTTTGTTGTGGAGTGCGTGTTCGGGGCCTAAGAACGAAGTGGTGAAGGGATTCGAAGATGCCGCGGAAGTTCCTACGTTGCGTACACTCGATGTCATGACTCTTATTTCGGATTCGGGTGTGACGAGGTATCGTATCAATGCTCCCGAATGGTTGATGTATGAGAACGCCCAAGAGCCATACTGGTATTTCCCTCGGGGATTGCATGTGGAGAAGTTCGATTCTGTTTTCGCTACCGAGGCCCTTATTCAGGGTGATACGGCTATTTATTTTAAGAACAAACAGTTGTGGCGGCTCGACCGGAATGTGCGTATAGAGAATACGAAAGAAGAGGTTTTTCTTACGTCTCAAATCTTTTGGGATCAGCGTAAACGGGAGATTTACTCCGATTCGTTCATTCATATAGAAACTCCGGACGAAGTCATCGAGGGGTATGGGTTTACGTCTAACGAACAGATGACCCGGTATAAAATCCGTCGTACCAGCGGTATATTCCCTATCAAGCGGGATTCTGTCCCTCCCGATTCGGCGAAGGTCGATAGTGTCGCCGTTCCTAAACAAGCGATAAAGCCATGAATTGGATTTTGATTATTATCATAGCGTTGCTTTTCTCGGCCTTTTTTTCGGGTATGGAGATTGCTTTCGTGTCGTCGAATAAAGTGCGGGTTGAACTGGATATGAAACAGCAGGGCATGATGTCGAAGATATTGGGGCTGTTTTATGGAAACGAGGAGCAGTTTATCTCGACCATGCTGGTGGGCAATAATATAGCTTTGGTTATTTACGGTATGGGCATGGCGGCTCTTTTGGAGCCGGTCATAGCTTTGGTGTGGAATCAGGAGGCTTTTGTCGTTTTGATGCAGACGTTGCTGTCCACTTTGTTAATTTTGTTCGTGGGTGAATTTTTGCCCAAGACGATTTTCCGTGTTAACCCGAATGCGACGATGCGTTTTTTCTCTCCTTTCGTGTGGTTGCTTTATGTCGTTTTATATCCGATTTCGAAGTTTACGTCTGTCGTTTCCAAATGCGTGATGAGACTGGGGGGAGTGAAGATCGCACATCAACCTTATGGAGCCCTGATGAGCAAGATAGAACTTGACTCGTTTATCCAGAAAAGTATAGAAGAATCTGATTCGGGCGAACCGGTGGAGCCGGAGATGAAAATATTCCAAAATGCTCTCGACTTTTCGAATATTCATTTACGGGATTGCATGATACCCCGTACCGAACTTGTGGCTGTGGATATTGACGAGGTTACGGTGGAGGAGTTGTTACAAACGTTCATCAGTACCGGCATATCCAAAGTGGTGGTTTATCGCGAGAATATCGATAATATTCTGGGATATATCCATGCATCGGAGATGTTTCGTCGGCACGAAGATTGGAAAAAGAGTATTCGCCCGGCTGTTTTCGCTCCCGAGAGCATGTTGGCCAATAAGTTGATGCGCACTTTGATGCAACAGAAGAAAAGTTTGGCTATTGTGGTCGATGAGTTCGGGGGAACTGCCGGACTGGTAACTCTCGAAGATTTGGTCGAGGAAATATTCGGAGACATCGAGGACGAACATGATACTCAAAATCTTGTCGCCCGTAAAGTGAGCGACGACGAATTCGAGTTTTCGGGACGTATGGAAATCGAGCGAATCAACGAGGAGTTCGGATTGGATATTCCCGAATCGGACGATTATCTCACGATCGCCGGGTATATCTTGTATCATTATCAGACATTGCCGAGGCTCGGAGAGACCGTGGAAATAGGGAATTACCGGTTTACTATTTTACAACGAAAAGCTACGAAAATAGAACTTGTACGCATGAAAATAGAGAAATAAGAGATTTTTTTGTACTTTCGCTGCCGATATAAATCCAAATTTTTGTATCTTCGTGCCCTTAGTAAAAGAGGATAAAAAATAATAAAATATAAAACTAAAATTCATTCAAAGTAACAAATGGCTACGTTAAACAAAATCAGAAGTAAAGCCGGCCTGCTCGTGGTGATTATAGGGGTCGCCTTGCTCGCTTTTATCGTAGGGGACTTCCTGAATTCGGGACATACCTTCTACGCCATGAATCAAAACAAAGTCGCTGTCGTGAACGGGACGAATATCGGAGTCGAAGAATTTCAAGAACGTGTAAAGGTACGTACAGATGAATTACAACAAATGTATGGACAACGCGGAATGACTTTGCCCGAAGGGTATGTTTCCCGTATCAATCAAGAGGTTTATGACCAGATGGTGAATGAAATATTGTTGAGCGAGGAACTTGAAGAACTGGGAATCGTTGTCAGCAAAGAAGAACTTGCCGACTTGCTAAGCGGTGACAATATATCTCCGCAAGTGCGCCAGTATTTTACGAATCCTCAAACCGGAGAGTTCGACCGTCAAGGTTTGCTTAATTTTATGCAGGTGGTTCTCGATCCGGAATCTCATGGATACAATACACCGGAGTTGCTCGCGCAAATAGAGCCTCAACGCCAAATGTGGCTCAGACTCGAACAGGAGGTTAAACAAAATCGTGCCGTTCAGAAATTCGCCAATTTATTGAATCGTGCGATTATGCCGAATAAGCTGGATCTTGAAAATTCGTTCGAAGATAATAAAACTTCGGCCAATATAGCTTATGCTTTACAACCGTATACATCGATTGCCGATTCGACGATCGCTGTAAGCGACAGTGAGCTTAAAGCCGAATACAACAAGATGAAGTCGTTTTATAAAACACCCGAACGTCGTTCGATCAAATACATCACGGTAAATATCGTACCCAGTGAGGCCGATTATGCCAAAGCTAAGGAAAAGGCAGAAATGAACGAATCGGTATTCGCTACGACGGACGATGTGGTAGCTTTTATCGCCAATAATTCCGATGAGTCTTATGACGATTCTTTCGTGGCTATTTCGTCGATGCCCGAAAAAATGAAAAAATTTGCACAAACGGCCAGTGTAAATGAATCGTCTCCGATGGAATTCGAAAACGATACTTATACGATGTATCGTTTGATGGATACGAAGGTCGCCCCGGATTCTATCAAAGTTCGTTTGCTTTCGTTTCAACCCCGTTCGACAGAGATCGATAGCGTTTTAAATGTGTTGAATCATGGAGGAAGTTTCGCCGAACTTGCCCCGAAATACAACGGGAATGATGAAATTTGGTTAATGGAGAATATGGCTTCCAGTGTGGGAAGACCTTTCATCAACAAAGTATTTAGCGAGAATGGAAACGGTTATTTCAAGGCCGAGAGCTTGGGCGGGGAACACATTGTACAAATATTGTCGCGTACGGCTCCGGTGAAAAAAGCCAAAGTAGCGGCTTATGTTTTGGCTGTCAATCCCAGTACAGAAACTCATACCGCTCTTTATAACCAGTTGTCTTCTTATAGTGCAGCCAATAATAATGCAGAGAAATTCAATACGGGGGCAAAAGAGGCCGGATATACGGTTAACAGCTATGAATGCAGTGCCGAAGATTATTCATTACCCGGAATCAATGATGCCCGTCAAGCCATTCGTTGGGCGTTTAATACCGACAAAGGCGAGGTTTCGGAAATCTTTACGCTCGATAACTCGTTCGTGGTTGCTGCTCTTGACAACATTACAAAAGAAGGATATGCTCCTCTGGAACAAGTGAAAGATATATTGGCTATGCAGATTCGTAACGATAAGAAAGCCGAGAAGATTATCGGTGACTTGAAATCGAAGAATCTCAATTCTTTGGCCGGATATGCCGAGGCTATGAAGGCACAAGTGGATAGCGCCAAGTTCGTGTCTTTCTCTTCCCCGTCTATCGCAGGTGTCGGTTACGAACCGGTGTTGAGCGGTTTGGCTCCCGTTTCGGAGAATGGAAAGCTCGTAGGTCCAGTGAAGGGATCGAGAGGGGTGTATGTGTTTACGGTTACGGACAAAACCGTTTCGGAACAACCGTTCGATGCCCAGACAGAAACTCAGAAGATTCAGCAGAATTACGGCTATCTCATCAATAGTCGCTTGATGGAAGTTCTTCGGGATAAAGCGGAAATAGAAAATACGATGATTCGTTTCTTCTAATAAACGGATTTTTTGATAAACACAGAGTGCGTATATCGTGGCTGTCGGCTCGATACACGCACTTTGCATTTGTGTTGTAGAATCTCTCGATAGTCATGGAAAAGGAACATTTGTTGGGAAAAACGTTAGAGGAGTTACAGACGGTAGCCGAGGAGAACGGACTGCCTCGTTTCGCGGCGAAACAGATAGCTTCGTGGCTTTATGAAAAGCGTATAGATCATATTGCGGGCATGTCGAACCTTTCGTTGAAGCATCGGGAGTTATTGTCGCAGCGCTATGATATAGGCCGGGAGGCTCCGGTTCAGTCTCTTCGTTCTACCGATGGAACGATAAAATATCTTTTTCGGGTAGGAGGCGATGATTTTGTGGAAACGGTTTATATTCCCGATCGCGACAGGTCTACTTTGTGTGTGTCGTCGCAGGTGGGCTGCAAGATGAATTGTAGTTTTTGCATGACCGGAAAACAGGGTTTTAAGCGTAGCTTGTCTTCTGCCGAAATAATTAATCAGATTCTTTCGGTGGAGTATAGCGATAAACTGACGAATCTGGTATTTATGGGTATGGGGGAACCGTTTGATAATCTCGACGAGGTGATGAGGGCTCTGTCTGTTCTTACATCGGAATGGGGTTTTGCATGGAGTCCGAAGCGAATCACCGTGTCTACGATAGGCCATTTGAACGGCATACGTCGTTTTCTCGATGAGAGCCGATGCCATTTGGCCGTGAGTCTTCACTCTCCTTTCCCGGAGGAGCGTTTGCGAATTATGCCTGTGGAGAAAGCATTCCCGATGACCGATGTCTTGGATTTATTGCGTCGGCGCGACTTTTCTCACCAACGTAGGCTTTCTTTCGAATATATTTTGTTTAACGGGTACAATGATAGTTTGGATCATGCCGATGCATTGGCTCGTTTGTTGAAAGGTATGGATTGTCGGGTGAACCTGATACGGTTTCACGCTATCCCGGGGGTAACTCTTAAAAGTACCGATATGCAATCGATGGAGGCTTTTCGGGATCGATTGAATAATCGTGGAGTCGTGGCGACTATACGGGCTTCGAGAGGAGAAGATATATTTGCGGCTTGCGGTATGTTGTCTACGGCCGAGAAAAACAAGAAATAGAATCGGGGTTTTAAATAGTTCTTATATCCGGCAGGGTATATCGTGGATTTTTGTTACCTTAGTGAGCTCAAATTAGGTCGGTGATCGTATGCCGAGAAAATTAAGTTATAAAGATTTGGAGTTATGGAATGTAAAATAAAAGTGGGGATTACCCAGGGTGACATCAATGGAGTAGGGTATGAGGTTATCCTCAAAACATTGTCCGACCCACATATCGTGGAGCTTTGTACACCTGTCGTCTATGGTTCGGCTAAGGTTGCCGCCTATCACCGGAAGGCTCTCGATATTCCGGCTGTTAATTTTAATATTATTAGCGATGCATCGGCAGCCGATGAAAATAAAGTGAATTTGATTACTTGTGTCGACGACGATGTGAAAGTGGAAATAGGAAAGGCTACGGCAATAGGAGGGGAGGCTGCTTATGCCGCTCTTGAACGAGCTGCTGCCGATATGGAAGCTGGTTCGATAGACGTATTGTTGACGGCTCCCATAAACAAACATGCCATACAGTCCGATAAGTTTGATTTTCCCGGACATACCGAGTATCTTGAACGTCGCTTGGGGAACGGACAAAAGGCGTTGATGATATTGTTGAACGATACTTTACGGGTCGCTTTGGTTTCGGGGCATGTGCCTGTTTCGAAAGTCTCGTCTGTTGTTACGAAGGAAACCATTCTTGAAAAGTTGCAAATTTTTGAACAGTCGTTGAGGCAGGATTTTTGTGTGGTAAAGCCTCGGATTGCCGTGTTGGCGTTAAACCCTCATGCCGGAGACGACGGACTTTTGGGAACAGAAGAGATTGAAATCATAAAGCCAGCCATTCAAGAGGCCAATGCCAAAGGAATGCTTTGTTTTGGCCCTTATCCGGCCGATGGCTTTTTCGGAACCGGACATTATCGTCAATTCGACGGTGTGTTGGCTATGTATCACGATCAAGGATTGGCGCCTTTCAAGGCGATAGCGATGGAAGACGGGGTGAATTATACGGCCGGATTACCGGTAGTTCGTACTTCTCCCGATCATGGTACGGCATACGACATAGCCGGACAGAACCGAGCCGACGAGCAGTCGTTCCGTCACGCTCTTTATTTGGCGATAGATGTATTCCGTAATCGTTCTTTTTATAAAGAAATAACAGCGTCTCCGTTAAGGAAGCAGTATTTCGATAAAAGCGGGGATAAGGAGGTGCTCGACCTGACGTCCGATACCGATAAAGGTGAATGAGTCGTTTTCTTGGAAGAAGAAAAAAGGGTTTGTGTCGAGCATCGTTTTTGAGTGTGGAAATGAATAACGAATAAAAAAAACAGAGATATAAAATGGGAAAAGTACTTATTATCGGAGCCGGAGGAGTAGGAACGGTGGTGGCGCATAAAATAGCGCAGAATCCCGATGTGTTTACCGAAATCGTTTTGGCAAGTCGCACGCAGTCCAAGTGTGATGCCATAGCCGATGCCATTGGCGGCAATCGTATCGTGACCGACCGTGTCGATGCCGACAAGGTTGAGGATTTAGTGGCATTGTTCAAAAAGCATAAGCCCGATATCGTTGTCAATGTGGCTTTGCCTTATCAGGACTTGACGATTATGGATGCCTGTTTGCATTGCGGTGTCAATTATCTCGATACCGCCAACTATGAGCCTCTCGACGAAGCTAAATACGAATATAAATGGCAGTGGGCTTATCGGGAACGTTTTGAGCAAGCCGGGTTGACGGCTATTCTCGGTTGCGGATTCGATCCCGGTGTGAGCGGGGTTTATACGGCCTATGCGGCGAAACATTATTTCAAAGAGATGCAATATCTCGATATTGTCGATTGCAATGCCGGTAATCATGGTATGGCATTCGCTACCAATTTCAATCCCGAAATCAATATCCGGGAAGTAACCCAAAAAGGTAAGTATTACGAGAACGGAAAATGGATCGAGACAGAGCCGCACGAGATTCATCGTCCTCTCACTTATCCTAATATAGGCCCCAAAGAATCCTATTTGATTTATCACGAGGAGTTGGAATCGCTGGTTAAAAATTATCCTACGATTAAACGTGCTCGTTTTTGGATGACTTTCGGGCAGGAGTACCTCACTCATTTGCGTGTGATTCAGAATATCGGTATGGCGCGTATCGATCCTATTATGTACAACGGAGTAGAGATCGTACCTATCCAGTTCCTTAAAGCCGTTTTGCCCAATCCGGGAGACCTCGGTAAGAATTACACGGGAGAGACCTCTATCGGTTGTCGCATTCGGGGTATTGGAAAAGATGGAAAGGAACTTACTTATTATGTGTATAATAATTGCAGCCATCATGCTGCCTATCTCGAAACCGGAGCACAGGGTGTGAGCTATACCACGGGCGTTCCTGCTATGATCGGAGCCATGATGTTTCTCACCGGCAAGTGGAAAAAACCGGGCGTTTATAACGTAGAGGAATTCGATCCCGATCCTTTCATGGAACAGCTCAACAAACAAGGTCTGCCGTGGCACGAAGTGTTCAATGGGGATATAGAGTTGTAATTATAGTAAATAAAGACTTTTTTGGATAGGGCTGTCTGTACAACGGATAGTCCTATTTTTTGAGAAAAAGGTTTGTGTTTTGTTTAGGCATACCAACCTTTGCTCTTTTTATCTAAGTCGGTTGCATATTATCTACGGTTCAGTCGATAATTAGAGGGGATTGTCCTTGTATATTCCAGCCCCTCACCGAAGAAACGGCCGAAAGTATTAACCTCCTCCTCTGCGCACGAATGTGCGATAGGGGAGGTGGCACGAAGTGACGGAGGGGTTGAAAGGCTGTTCAAAATGTCTCCTTTAATCTTTTTCCTCTACTCATCGCAGATTCAATCTTTTCGTTTTTCTGTTTCTGTTTTAACCCCCTCGCCCTGAGGGCACTCCCCCTATATCGTTGCGCCACACCCCGCAATGCTGCGGGATACGGCAGGGGGAGAGGTTGCGATTTGATTTTATTGCTGTTGCTGTCGCA
>ERZ780046.891-NODE-891-length-11395-cov-4.314374_pt1 | contig 11395 bp, 5 predicted proteins | sample MGYA00511848_ERZ780046 | MGnify/ENA primary metagenome ERZ780046 (study PRJEB29588, sample SAMEA2147983) | human gut metagenome | biome: human gut; feature: human-associated habitat; material: faeces | place: Denmark | collected 2008/2010 ...
CTTTTTTGGCTCGGAAAGAGCAAAAACCGGAAGAACCGCCAGCTTATGAATCCGTAAAGGATCTGCTGGATGAAGAGGAAGTGGTAAAAGCCAACGATCTGGAGCTGGAAGTCGGACAGGAGTTTGATGTTTCCAGTGACCGCACGAATCTGGAAATCAAGGACGAAAGCAAAGTCAAAGTGACATTCCAGAAAGCAGAGAGCGACGCCGGGGAGAGTTTCAGCACCGGCCATGCAGACACTTACCATGCCGTTTATTATGTGGAGCCAGTCAACCAGAACCACCCGGTTTATCAGATTGGGAGAAATCTGATCGTAAAAGAGCCTGTGACAGCAGCTCAGAGTGAACCGCAGACAGAACAGGCAGTTACCGAAGAGGATACAGGTTCTGATGATGAGGAAGCTGCCTCGCAGGAAGAAACTGAGACAGTGCCTGTAGAGACAGAAATTGTTGAGCCGGAGACAGCTGAATCTGAAACAGAGGAAGCGGAGACAGAAGAACCGGAAGAAACAGAATCCGAATTTCAGGATGGACTTTCTGAATCCGAGTTTGATGCCGCATTAGAGGAATCCGAAACGGAAAATACAACCGATGCAGAATCCGGGCTGACACTCAGCGATGTTCTGGAGCAGGCAGGGGAACAGGATATTGACCTGATAGCAATGGAAGATGGGGAAACCGTTTCATTCACCGCAGTCAATACCAGTACAAGAGCAACCCAGGACGTGAATGTGACAAGAGGGACTGCATATTATTATGCAGACTACGGTCTGGGCTCCTATGTAACCTATAAATATACCGTTAAATTTGGAAATGTGTCTGCAACTGCCTACTGTGTGCAGCCATCCAAAGCGGGACCTGGGGATGGTGTTTACAAGATCACCAAACTGGGTGACAGCAAAGCACTGGCAAAAGTGTGCTACTACGGAACCAAAGCATCCGGTGAAAATGGATTTTTTTCTGAGAAACATCCTGATTTTTCAGCCGGAAAACAGTTTATCATTGTCCATCTGGCAGCATCCTATGCAAATAACAGCGGTGACGCTTTTTCTGGTACGAATGCAACCGGACAGGCTCTGGCAATGGAACTCTACAATTACTGCATGAGCCAGCCGGAGATCCCGGAAGTGGACATGAGTTTCTCCAATGCAGATGTTACCGCATATATCAGTGGCAACAGCCAGAGAACCGAAGAGATCACCTTCAAGGCATCCGAACTGCAGACCATCACCATGAAACTGCCGTCCGGTGTCAGACTGCATAATGTGACAACCGGAAAGACCAGCAGTGTAGGTGCATCCGTGGAAATCTGCGGCGGTACCAAATTTTATTTATCCGCACCGCTGACACAGGCTGTGGATGTCAAAGGGGAATGGTCTTCCACCATGAAAGGAAGCATCATCAAAGACTACTCCGCTTATAAGATCACCACCGGAAGCGAGACACAGGACCTTGCCCTGGTATTTGGCGAGGGCGTGACCGATGAGAAATATGTGGATTTTAAAGTTTCATGGGTAAAACAGGCAACTCTAGAAATCGTAAAAAAGGACCGCAAGAGCAACAAAGCCATCGCAGGTGCAGTCTATGGCGTTTACAGTGACAAGGACGGAAAGAACCTGATCACGAAGATGCCGGCCACAGATGACAACGGAGCTTCCAGCGTTACGATCACCAAAACACAGGATACCGTATACCTGAAAGAGATCTCCGTACCAAACGGATACCTGCTGGACACTAAGGCTTACGATGTGAACCTGGTCATCGGCGGCACTGTAAAACAGACCGTTACTGATGCTGAACAGATGGCAAGCCTGACTGTTTATAAATTAGGAGAAGTTCTGACTGGGGCAAAGGTAACTGATGATGGTGTTTCCTTTGTTTATACCGAGCAGAAACAGAAAGGTGCGGTTTATAACGTTTATGCCGCGTCGGACATTGTATCCGCAGACGGAACAGTAGTCTACAAAAAAGACGCATTAGTCAAAGCCGGACTTACCACCGGAGATGACGGAAGTGCCACACTGGATAATCTATATCTGGGGAAATATGTAGTAAAAGAAATGCAGGCACCACAAAATCTGGTATGCACAGGCGAAAGCCAGGAGATCACCCTTTCCTATGCTGGAAGCAACGTAGAAAAGGTCATGGGAAGCGTGACATTCAAAAATGACCGCCAGAAAGCAAGCGTAAGTGTATACAAGCAGGATAAGGAAACCAGGAAATACCTTCCGGGCGGCACTTATGGTCTGTATGCCGGAAATGACATCAAAGCAGCGGACGGAACCATTGTGGTCAAGAAAGATACTCTCATTGAGAAAGCAGTGACCGGAACAGACGGAAAAGCCGTATATCAGGCAGACCTGCCGATAGCCAACAGCTACTACATGAAAGAGCTGGGTGCACCAGCTGGATATGTGAGAAACGGCGAGGATGTGTACTCCTTTACCTTCCAGTACACAACAGACAAAGAGGCAACGGTTTCTTTCAACCATACGTTCCAGAATGAGCGGATCAATGCGAAGATCAAACTGGTAAAAGAGGATTCCGAAACCGGAAAGACCGCACAGGGAGATGCAACCCTTGAGGGTGCTGTTTACGGATTGTATGCCCGTGAAGATATCGTACATCCAGATGGACAGACAGGTGTTCTTTACCCGGCAGGAACACAGATTGCAACCCTGACTACGGATACAGAGGGAAATGCAGAAGTCGCAGACCTCTATCTCGGAAAGTATTACGTTAAAGAACTGACTCCGCCTGTCGGATATCTGGCAGACCCGGGAGAACATGATCTGGAGTGTAATGACGAGGGAGATCTGGTTCAGACGGTAGAACGTACCGTAACTTCTCTGGAAGATGTGATCAAACAGCCGTTTCAGGTCATCAAAGCCGCCAACAACGGAAAGACTGATGCCGATCTGTTAAAAGGTGTGGGATTCAGTGCATATCTGGAGAGCAGCCTGAAGAAAAATAAGGACGGTTCCTATGATTTTACATCCGCTACTCCGGTCGTGCTGACTGCAGACGGACAGACAGAAATGTTCACGGATGAGCGTGGATATGCATGCTCCATTCCGCTTGCATACGGGACTTACATTGTAAGAGAAACCACCACACCGCACAACTTCAAACCAGTTGATGATTTCAAAGTTGTGATTTCAGAGAACAATCCAGAGAAACCGCAGGTATGGCGTGTGCTTCTGGACGAAGAGTTTGAAGCAAAATTAAAAATCGTCAAAAAAGATGACGAGACAAAGAAATCTGTTCTGGTTCCGAATACTGAATTTAAAGTATACGATCTGGATAACAAGAAATATGTAGAACAAGTGACTACTTATCCATCCACTACGGTACATAAATCCTATTTTACGGATGAAAACGGATACCTGATCCTGCCACAGAATCTGGCTTGTGGAAATTACCGCATCGAAGAAGTGACTGCACCAGATGGATATACCCACAGCACCAATACCGTGGAAATCAAGGTAGACAGTGATACCGCATACCAGGAAGATCCGGTCAGCGGTGACCTGATCATCGAGGTGGATTTTGAGAACCACCCAGCTAAGGGCAGACTGACCATCCGCAAAGAAGGCGAAGTAGTCAAAGGTTTTGATAAAGACTTTACTTATGAGGAAGCCAGCCTTGCAGGAGCCGTGTTTGAAGTTTACGCCTCCGAGGATATCTATACCGCAGACCATCAGACAGATGAGAACGGCAACCGTTATCTGGAATATGCCAAGGACACACTGGTGGCAACGGTAACGACCGATGAAACCGGAAGTGCCGTAATCGAGAATCTTCCGCTCGGAAAATACCGTGTAGAAGAGAAAAAAGCACCGGAAGGATACACCTGGAATGCCAAAGGAGAAAAGGTAACCTTTACCTATGCCGGACAGGATACCCCGGTTGTAGACGAAGAAGTGACATTTACCAATGAACGCCAGAAGGTAAGCATCACCGTGGAAAAACAGGATGCAGAAACCGGAAGCGTGGTAGCTGGAGCCGTCTTTGGTCTTTATAATAAGAATGAGATCAAATCCGGTGACAATGTAATCGTGAAAGCGGACACCTTATTACAGGAGATTACAAGCGATGAAAAGGGACAGGCACACTTCACCCTGGACCTGCCACTTGGAACTTATTATGTAAAAGAAATTTCTGCACCGGACGGTTTTGTATCCTCTGATGAGGTACTGGAATTTGATGCCACCTATCAGGGACAAGACATCCAGACCATTAAACTGAAATCGATTAAGAAGAACCAGCCGACGACCATCGAGGTGACAAAATCCGATCTGACAACAGGCGTGGAGTTGAACGGAGCATCCCTTTCTGTTCTGGATGAGGATGGAAACGTGATCGACAGCTGGACTTCCGTAAAGGATGAGCCTCATGTGATCAAATATCTGACTGTTGGAAAAACCTATATCCTCCGTGAATCCCTTGCACCGCTTGGTTATTTAAAGACTACGGATGTGAAATTCACCATCGAGGATACCGCAGAAATACAGAAAGTGGAAATGCAGGACCATGTACCGAAAGCACTGCTGATCGTAAACAAGAAGGGCGAATTCCTCGATAAGATCACCCTGCTGGATAACGTCAAAGGTGTTGTGGAACATTTCTTTGAGTACATTACAGGAAGCCTGACAGACGTTACCTTCGAAATCCGTGCTGCCGAAGATATCAAAGCAGCTGATGGCGTAAGCCCGGACTATTATTCCAAGGACGAACTGGTAGCAACTGTAACTACCGATGCAAACGGTGTTGCAGAAGTATCTGACCTTCCGGTTGGAAAATATTATGTCAAAGAGGTAGGCACAGCATATGGTTATATCCTGGATGAAGAACCACGATATGTAGATCTTTCCTACCGCGATCAGGATACCCCGGTTGTCGTATACGATGAGGACTGGCAGAACAACCGCCAGAAGGTGAAAGTGAACGTCCTGAAGAAAGAAAAGGATACCGACCGTGTATTAAAAGGCGGCATCTTTGGATTGTACACTAGGAACGACATCCTGTCCGCATCTGGAAAGGTGCTGATGGAAGCAGATACCCTGATCGAGTTAAAAACAACAGATATAGATGGAAAGATTTCCTTTATTGCAGACCTGCCGATTGACGGAACCTATTATGTGAAGGAGCTGTATGCACCGGATGGATTTGTTACCACCGGAGAAGAACAGGAATTTGTTTTTGAGTACCAGGGAGACAAAGAAGCAGAAGTGTCCTATGAGTTCGTATTTGAAGATGAGCCGACAACCGTGGAACTTTCCAAAACCGATCTGACCACAGGCGAGGAACTGCCGGGAGCCAGATTACAGCTGACGGATGAAAACGGGGCTGTTGTTGAGGAATGGACATCCACCAAGGAGCCGCACATCATCAAAGAATTGGTTGTAGGAAAATCGTACACCCTGACAGAAACCAAGCCGGCCGATGGATATGCCACTGCGGAAAGCATCACATTCACCGTGGAGAATACTGTAGAGATCCAGAAACAGGTAATGGAAGATGATGTGACCAAAGTGGAGATCAGCAAAACGGATATTACCGGAGATAATGAGATCGAAGGAGCCAAACTGACCATCACAGATGAAAATGGCAATATCGTAGAAACCTGGACTTCCGGTAAAGAGCCGCATTATATCGAAAAACTTCCAATCGGTAAATACACCCTGAAAGAAGAGCAGGCTCCAAACGGTTATGTCGTTTCGGAAGAGATCACCTTCGAGGTGGCAGACACCGCAGAGATCCAGAAGGTAGCCATGAAAGATGATACCGCAAAGGGACGTCTGATCATTGAGAAAACGGACAAGGATACCGGAGCTGCACTGAAAGGTGCGGAATTTGAATTGAGGGATGCCGATGGCAAAGTGGTAGAAACCCTGACCACTGATGAAAACGGTCATGCAACCAGCGGACTGCTTGCAATCGGAACTTATAAGGATGGCAAATTTGATAAGGCAGCCATTTATTATCTGGTTGAGACCAAAGCACCGGAAGGATATCAGATGGATGAGACCAAGCATGAAGTGACATTTACTTATGTAGATGACAAAACCCCAGTGATTGAAGTCATCCAGAAAGTGACGAACGAGAAGCTGCCGGAGGACACCCCGTCTGTAAGTAACCCGAAAACAGGCGATGACACCAACCTCTGGTTTCCGGCCCTGTGCCTAATCCTTTCCACAGGCGGTCTGATCGGCATGGGTGTGGCATCCAGAAGAAAGAAGAAAAAAGGGGGCAGATAGGCTGAAACAATTATATTTTGCGTATGGAAGCAACATGGATCTGGACCAGATGGCATATCGGTGTCCAAAGGCGGAGATGGTAGAAACCGTCCGCCTGGAGGGGTATCGGCTGACCTTTGCAGCCGCAGGAAGCGGTCTTGCCACCATCTTCCCGGAAGAGGGAAGCCATGTGGACGGCGTCCTCTGGTCACTGACCGGGGACTGCGAAAAGAGCCTAGATCTTTATGAAGGCTATCCTGATTTTTACGACAAACAGGAAATCACCGTCAAGAATAAAGGCGGAAGAGAGATCAAAGCCATTGTCTATATCATGACAAAAGATTACATGCAGAACTTTAATCCGCCCGGACGGTCGTACCTGACCGGAATCTTAAAGGGCTGCAGACAGAACCAGATTCCGACAGAGCCGATCCTGAAAGCAGCCAGAAAACCGCCTGTGCCGGGACAGACGCAGAAAAGCCAGCCAAAGAAGCAGAGGAAAGCCGGACAGGAACGATGAAAATCGCGAAAAAACTTTTTCAAACGGTATGCCTTGCAGCACTTTTCTTAAGTGCCGGGTTCCTGCTTTACCATATGGTATATCTCCCAATGGAGAACAAAAAGCTGGTGGCAGAGCTGAAAGGGAATTTCCCGAAGCCGGAAGCTCCGGGAGCCTCAGGATCTGAAAAGAAAGACCAACCAGCTGGGAGAAAATGCCCGGTGGCTGCGGTAGACCTTGTTTCTCTCCAGGAACAATACCCGGATGTGCAGGGATGGCTGACCATACCGGATACCGGGATTGATTACCCGGTGCTTCAGTCCGAACAGGAGAATGGGGAGTTTTACCTGAAACGGAATTACAAAAAGGAATATGACATCAACGGAAGCCTGTTTTTACAGGCAGACTGTAAAGTGTCCGAAAGCAGGAATCTCATCATTTACGGTCACAACATGAACAGCGGGGCGATGTTCGGAAACCTGGACTTATATGCAGGGGAAGATTATTATAACGCCCATCGTTTTGCTTATCTTCAGACAGAGGACGGCATTCAGGAGTATAAGATTGTCACGGTACTGAAAGCAGACCGGAATCTGTTCCCGTTCCAGCAGAAACTTCCAGATGTGGTGGCCGTGCAAGAGTACCTAAAAGTAGCCAAGCGGAGGGAAGTGTTCGAAACCGGAGATGATTACCTGAAGTGTATATACGATAAGGTTTTGACGCTCGTCACGTGTTCATATGAATGGAGCGGTGCCAGGAATATCGTCCTGGCGGTGCCGGTTTCCGGGGCAGTGTGGAGTCAGAAGTGTTCGTAAGTACCCGAAAAGTGCAGAAAATGAGACAAATAATGACCGCATGGACAGGGATGTGTTCAAAACAGGGGAGTATATAAAGGGTGTATGCCAGGTATATTCAGATGGAAAATGTGTTCAAAAGTGGAAACTTTGGTAAATACTCTACGGAATATCAGCGAATGCTCTAACAAAAAGTGTCTGAAAGCCCCCAAAAAGTGTAGAAAATGAGACAAATGATGACCGCACAGACTGGGAAGTGTTCAAAACAGGGGGATTATGTAAGGGTGTGTGTTGGTAGTATTCAGGTGGAAAAAAGTGTCTGAACGTACTAGAAAAGTGCAGAATGTGAGACAGCTCATAATCCAGATCCGGCAGGAAGTGTTCCAAAAAGGAGTGCTTTCTGCTGGATCTATTTAGTTTATAACGAGCAGCGAGTTTTGACTCGTTGGAAAGGATGGTAATAATTATGAAACGATTTTATACAGCAGAATCCGTAACGGAAGGACATCCGGATAAGCTCTGCGACTTAATTGCAGACAGTATTCTGGATGCGTGTCTGAAAGAGGACGAAAATTCCAAGGTGGCCTGCGAAGTGCTGGCTACTAAAGGGAACATCATTGTGGCAGGAGAGATCACCAGCCGATATGAGCCACAGGTGTTTGAAATCGTCAGAAAGGTGTTGGAGAGTGCAGGCTATGAAGCAGATGGAATCCATATGGATGCCCTCATCCACAAACAGAGTCCGGATATCGCCGGGGCAGTGGAACGTTCCAGAGAACGCAGGACAGGAACTGTTTCTGTTCAGAGCGGACTTGCCAATGGAGCCGGGGATCAGGGAATCATGGTGGGATACGCCTGCGATGATACGCCGCAGCTTATGCCGATGCCAGTGGTTCTGGCGAACCGCATTGTAAGAGAACTGTCTGCAAGCCGTAGAAGCGGATATATCATGGGAATCCTGCCGGACGGAAAAGCACAGGTGACCGTGGAATACGAAGATGACAGACCTGTCCGTCTGGATACGGTCGTTGTGTCCTGTCAGCATGAAAAGGAAAAATCCCTTCGGAAGCTGGAGCATGAGATCCGGGAGAAAGTGCTGCGCCCGGCACTCCGCATGCTGCCGCCGGATGAGGATACCAAGATCCTGATTAATCCATCGGGCAGATTTGTGTGCGGAGGTCTGGATGCAGACACCGGACTGACCGGAAGGAAGCTGATGGTGGATACCTACGGTGGTCTGGTACCGCATGGCGGCGGTGCATTTTCCGGGAAGGACTGTTCCAAAGTTGACCGATCCGGGGCGTATATGGCTCGTTACATCGCCAAAAACATTGTGGCCTTCCGGTCTTCCCAGCCGATGTCAGGTGTCCCTTGCCTATGCCATCGGGGTTGCCCAGCCAGTCATGGTGCAGGTGGATACCTTTGGAACCGGAAAGATTTGTGCGGATGACTGCCTCGCCGCTGCGATTCCTCTGGTGTTTGGGCTTACCCCAAGCCAGATTAGTGACACCCTGCACCTGAAGCGGCCGATCTACCGACAGAGTGCCGTGTTCGGGCATTTTGGAAGAAAGGAATTCCCGTGGGAGAAAACGGATAAGGCAGAGCAGCTCCGGGATACCGTGATGTAATGCCGTGGATTCCGGAAGAAGAGATCAAACGGGCAAGGGAAATCACCGCCATTGAGTACCTGAAGAAATACCAGCCGAACCGCCTGAAAAAATCTTCAGCCAGAAATGAATGGGAGCTGACAGACCACGATAGCTTTAAAATCAACGAGCTCACCAGCCAGTGGCACTGGAAATCCAGAGATATCGGGGGAACCAGTGCCTTAAATTTCCTGATCCATGTAGATGGGTGTTCCTTTCTGGAGGCAGTGCAAATGCTGAAAGATGAGTATCCCACCTACATCCCTCCGCCTGTGGAGACAAAGCCCAAAAAGCTGTTTGTCCTGCCGCCAGTCAGCCCGGACTGCCGCAGGGTGTTCCGATATCTGAAAGAGCGCGGAATCAGTGGAGAGGTCTTACAGCAGTGTGTTCATCTGGGAATCCTCTATGAGAGCCTGCCCTATCACAATGCTGTGTTCGTAGGCCGGGACGAAAATCAGGTGGCAAGATATGCTTTCCTGCGTGGGATTTACGATGCCAGCGGAAAGGCTTTTAAGATGGAACAGGCTGGAAGCGAAAAGGCATACGCTTTTTGTGTTCCGGCACAAACAGGATGCAGACGGGTTGCCGTTTATGAAGCCTGTGTGGATGTGCTGGCGCACATGACACTGGAACAGGGAAGCCGGGATAAGTACCGTCTGGAGCTTGGCGGGATCAGTGCACCAAAAGAAGGGCAGAGCCAGCGGAGTATGAAAAAGCCGCAGGCACTGGAACATTTTCTGTCCCAGCACCCGGAGATTACCGAGATTGAAGTATGTACCGACAATGACTTTGCCGGACGGTGGGCGTGTGAACATATCCGAAAAGCCTACGAGGGAAGCTATCGGATCATCGAGAACCTGCCGGAGATCGAAGGGGCAGACTGGGCAGATATGGCAAAGATGGCTGCCCGAACACCGGAGAAACGGCAGAGAAAGGAAGTGAGGTGATGCCTATCAAAGAAAAAATAGAAGTGGAAATGCTGTCCCCTCTGATGGCAGAGTTTATCCCGGACTATTCAGATATTGTGGATCTGGATGATGCGGAACCATTGGAAGGACCTGACCTGGTGCAGTATCAGCCATCTATAGCAGAAAAGGTTGACGAGATCAACCGGCTCGGTATGCCTGACAACCAGCCATGCAACCTGATTGATTATTTTGACCGAAACAAGGACATTAAGGAAAAAGTGGAACGCATTACAATGGCGGTAAAAGAACAGGAGGGTGTTTTATATGGCTGTGCAAACCTGACACTCCGGGAGAATCTGACCCCAGAGGAATACCGTGTGGTGGGGCAGTATCTGAGAGGGCAGTACAGCGATGGCTGGGGAGAAAGTCTGGAACAGCGGGAGATCAAGGTAGACGGTGGTGAATTATACTTACATTTCTATGTTGGTGCCGGCTCGGATTTCCAGATACAGGTGAAAGCACCAGAAAACGAGATGCAGGAAAAGCAATCGAAACCAAAGCCGTCCCATCTGAAGCTGAAACTCTTAGGGCATGACGGAAATATTTTCTCAATCCTTGGCGATGCCTCAAGATTGCTCAGATGTGCCGGGATGTCCGAACAGGCCAACGAGATGGCAGACCGTGTCCACAAGAGTGGCAATTATTATGAAGCACTGGGAATCATCAGCGAATATGTGGAAACCGAACTGTCGGATCACCATGAACCGCCCAGAACGCCGAGAAAAGAAATACCGAAAAAAGAGGATACCTGCCGATGAGCAGTTCCCTAAAGAAAAGCACTTCCAGAGAAATCTGGAAAATAAGCGACCGAAAGGATGATGCCTATGGGAAATACCCTGAAACTTGAAGATCTTTTAAAACCGGACTGCCTGCCGGATGAGTCTGCCGGAGGGGAGAACTGGCGTATCCTGCATGGAGATACCTTAAAACTGGTCAAAGGATTCCAGCCGGGGATCTTTGATGCAGTTATAACCGATCCGCCCTATGCGTCCGGGGGAACCAAGCAGAACGAACGCAACCGAACTACCAACCAGAAGTACAGCAGCATGAAAGCAGAAAATGCCCTGCCGGATTTTGATGGGGATAATAAAGACCAGCGTTCCTGGACCCACTGGATGGCAGAATGGCTGTACGATGTGCGGAAAGCCTGCAAGAGAGGGGCTCCGATCTGCCTCTTTATTGACTGGAGACAGTACCCGTCCATCACCGATGCCCTCCAGTGGGCAGGGTGGATCTGGAGAGGGACTGC